>Ga0156507_132_pt1 | contig 92988 bp, 105 predicted proteins | sample RifOxyB1_FD_110654 | JGI IMG/M metagenome (GOLD analysis project Ga0156507, IMG submission 110654) | Candidatus Amesbacteria bacterium RIFOXYB1_FULL_44_23
GTGAGGTTGGTAATCAGGAGCATTTGTTTACCGGATGGGTAGGGGAAGACTATAAGTTCGGTTAGAGGGCCAGTATACACAGTAGTCAGATTTTGACGGTCATATTCCATGATGACTATTTTATTGTTTTCCACCCGGTAAAGATGCGCGGAGGTGGGGAACCAGAGCCACTGGGCGTCGGGTTTGCAGTTGGTACAACCGGTCGGGGCCGGTTTGCCTTTTTTGGGGGTGGGAGTAGGTGAGATTTGGTCTATTAAAAAGTTTCGATCTTCAACCAGATCATACACATACACTCCGCCTGTAGTGAGGCTGCGGGTCTGGGGTTGGGAACTTGAGCCCGGGAGAGGGCTGATAATTTGGTCCGCCAGCTGGGCTGAATCGGTGGCGGTGTAAAGCAGCTTATTTTCTTTGGGAGACCAGACAAGGTCGGCGGCTGCAGTGGCCAAAACCTCTTTCAGTTTAACAGGGAGAGTGCTAAATTTTTGTAAATATTCTATTTTTTGCCTTTGTTTCCAGTCGTCAATGGTGCGATTGATGGTAGCACTGATGTTGGTTATTTGCTGATTTCCGGAATCAATCAAATAGGCAGAAGGCGATGCGTTGGGGTTTGTTATATTTGTTGCCAGTACCTGGCGGGAGTCCGGAGACCACTCAAGTTTCCAGGAAACGCTTTTGGAATCACCCGGCAGAGTGGCCAGAAGCCGGGACTCCCGATTCAGAAGCCCAAGCGGTGACTCATTAAGATCCAGAGTGTAAATCTCTCGCCGGTTAGTCAGAGATGAGTAAGCAACCTTGCTGCCGTCAGGAGAAAGACTGGGGGTGGTTGCTCCTTTACTGGTAACCGGTTTGAGGGTGGGAACTGAGGGGAAAAGGGTGGCGGTGGTTGAGGTGACGATCTCCGGTTCAATAGTTAGAGTTTTCCTCCAGGGAACATAACCTTCTTTGGTGACTTCCAGGGTGTATTGTCCGGGGTTGAGGTTAACTGAGGTGTCGGTAACGGTATTTAGGAGCTGGTCATTAAGAGTAATGGAGGAGTTTTCAGGATGGGAATGAATAGCCAAAATTCCGGTGACTCTGATTTCTCTGTTTTTAATATCCGGCCGGTAACCCTTGGCAAAAAAGATGACCCCAACGGTTAATAGAGGTACAACTATTAGTCCCAGTAAAAAAAGAAGCAGGCGGGCTTTAACTACGTCTTGCATGTTGGACAATTGTATCATTTAATCATCCTGATTGAATGTTTAGGGTAAGTGTGTCTAAAGACATCAAATCTAATCAAATATGTTTACTCACAGGATAGGAATCGATTTGGGAACGGCAAATAGCGTGGTTTGGCAGGCCGGAAAGGGAATCGTAATGAACGAACCAACAGTGGTAGCGGTGGGTATGGAAGATGGCCGAGTGGTGGCGGTGGGAAATGAAGCCAAGGAAATGTTGGGCCGAACTCCAGGCAATATTACGGCTTCCAGACCGATGCGGGACGGGGTGATTGCCGATTACCGGGTGACGGAAGCCATGCTGAGGTATTTTATCCAAAAGGTCTGCGGGCGGGTGTTTATTTTCAAGCCGGAGGTAATGATCTGTGTTCCGGCCGGAGTGACACAAGTGGAAAGGCGGGCGGTACTTGATGCGACATTATCAGCCGGAGCTAAAGTCGCATATCTAATTGATGAGCCGCTGGCTGCTGCTATCGGGGCCAGACTGCCGATTGCGGCAGCTTCCGGAAATATGATTATTGATATCGGGGGCGGGTCAGCAGAGGCGGCGGTAATTTCTCTAGGCGGAGTGGTGGTACATAAGAGCGTGAGAGTGGCCGGAAACAAGATTGATGAGGCGATCACCAACTATATGAGAAAAAAGCACAATTTGTATGTAGGGGAAACTTCAGCAGAAGATGTGAAGCTAAAAATCGGATCTGCAGTGGCCTTGCCGGCGGTGGAGACGATGGAAGTAAAGGGGCGGGATACGGTAACCGGACTGCCTAAAGCGGTGCCGATTACCTCAACTGAGATTACGGAGGCGATACTTCCGGTACTAATTCAGATTATCGGGGCAGCTAAGGGAGTCTTAGAAGAAACACCGCCTGAACTGGCTTCTGACATAATCGATAAGGGAATTGTGATGAGCGGAGGAACTTCGATGCTGAGAAACTTTGATAGGCTGATGACAGAGATTACCGGAGTGCCGTGTCATGTGGCTGAGGATCCGCTTTTGAGTGTAGTGAGAGGTACGGGGGTGGCAATTGAGAACCTGGATTTGTATAAAAAGAGCATCACCAGACGATAGTCGGGTTTGAGGAAGTGTAGTAACGATCCAGGTGTGGAGGTCGGAATCATAAAATTGCGGATCAAGGTTTTTTGAAGATATTCCGATGTGGTGGGTTTTTTCGGGCCCAAAGGGATTTTCCGGATAGGACATACAAGCATTTTATATCAGATTTTCGAACACACGAATCCTTACCCTGCTTTCGAGCCACTGTCTGAGCAGTAATTAGTGGGAAATGAGATGGCTGTGAGATGCCTTTACAAGGGTTGCTTTCAGGGCTTCAGTTTGAATTCGGTACCTGCCGGTGTTGCAGTGTATGCAATCTCCACTTAGACAACCTACAGCACAACCAGTCAAAGGACCAAACCTATGCTTATTCTTATCAGCGTTGTTTTGCTGGGATGATTCCGATTTGGATTCAGGGGTCACATCATTTCACCCCCTTTCTCGATTTTTATAAAAAAAAGCCCCCTTGGGGGCTTGAAAGCCTTACTCCGTTTGAACGGATGGAGCATTGTATTGCCATTATACCCCCGAAGACAAGTTCTTGGGGGGTAGAACAAAAAACCGCCCCTTAAGGGGACGGCTTTTTGTTGATTCCGAAGTGTTACTTTAGTTCAACAGTAGCACCAGCGGCGGTTAATTTGGCTTGAGCTTCAGCAGCTGCGGCCTTGTTAACGTTTTCTGCGACAATTGCGCCTGGCTTTTCAGACAGGTCCTTGGCTTCTTTCAATCCTAAATTAGGATTGATTTCTCTTAAAGCCTTGATGACAGCAATTTTAGTTGCTCCGCCGTCTTTCAGAACGACAGTAAAGGAAGATTGTTCCTCGGCTGGTTCTCCAGCTGCGGGAGCGGCTCCGGCGGCAGCGGCGGCAACTGCGGCTACGGGAGCTGCAGCGGTGACACCAAATTTTTCTTCCAAAGCTTTGACGAGTTCAGAAAGCTCCAAAACGGACAGCTTTTCGATCTCTTCGATTAGTTTAGTAGTATTTGCAGACATGATTTATGATGTCACCTCCTTTTAAATTGATTATTTAGATTTAGATGCTTTTACAGCATCCAGGGTGCGAACTAACTTAGAAATATTCCAGTTGAGGTTGTAGGCCAGATTGAAGAGGGGGGACTTAAGGGTGGAAACGGCTTTGCCGATCAGGGTTTCTTTAGACGGCAAAGTAGCCAGGGATTTTATTTCTTCAAAAGATAATATTTTGCCGTCCAGAAAACCCAGCTTGAAAGTGAGAACGGAATTCTTTTTACTAAAATCAGCAACGGCTTTGATGGCCGAAACCTCGTCAGTTAAAGAGAAGACGAAGGCTGACAAGCCCTCTAATTTGACCGGAAGCTCATAACCTTTGGCCTTTAAAGCCAAAGAAAACAAGGTGTTTTTGGTGACAACCATTTTACCGCCGGCGTTTCTGACATTTCGGCGCAGTTCGGTGCTTTGGGAAACCTTAAGTCCTTTGTAATCGATGACAGCTACAGATTTAGAATCGGAAATCAGTTTTTCCAGTTGAGTGACAGAGGCGATTTTAGCGGGATTGAGTTTTTTGGGTGACATATATTTCCTCGGGATGACTTATTGAATGCATCCGGTCTTAGGACAACTGAGCGATTATACCACTATTATTTTGTTGGGGGAAGCAAATCATAGTTGTCTGGCCCCTCATACCATTCCCAGTCTTTGCAACCAGGACCAGCGGCAATAGTGATACCGGCCCATTCGACTTGGCGAGTAAAGTGTCGGTTGGCATCCAGCTTTTGGACTATTGTTTCCGTTCTACCACAATGATATGGCCCTGCACCCCATTTTTTCATCTGAGATGAGTCAGTGGTAAAGCCCAGAGTTAGTACACCTTCAGTCAAACTTAATCCAACCTGAGGCTCGTGGGAAAATTTTTGTCGAAAATCCTGCTTTGTTTTTTCCACTAATGCTGCTCCTCCTCCTAAAGCTGAGCCCAAAATGGATATGGCTAGAACGGTTCGCCACCAATGCTTTCTCAACCAGTCTTTACAGTTAATTATTGCTTCCGATTCGGAATGAGCCATAGAAGTATTATCTCATAGTATTCTAAAAATTCAATCGAAGAGTCGTCAGATGAGTGTTGTGAAATCAAATCGTGAGTTTGATAGCGGGTGACATGGTGGACTTGATGACGATTTTTTTGACTTGGCCTTCAGGCAGAACGCCGATGATGGCTTGGATATTCTTACTCAATTCTTCCGGTTTCTGGTTCAGTTTGCCGACGATGGTGTGAATGATGGGGGCGGACTTTTCAGTTTTAATGGCGGTGGAAATGCTGCTGGCCATTTTTTTGGCGACAGCCTCAGGATTTTCAACCACAGTGCCGTTTTTGGGGTTGGGCATCAATCCTTTAGGACCCAAGGTTTTGGCCAGTTTTACGAGTTTTGGCATTTGAGCCGGAGAAGCCAGAAGAACATCAAAGTTGACGGTACCTTTTTCAATCAAAGCGACGGTGGCGTCGTCAGCGATGGCAATTTTTCTGGTTTTGCCGGTGGAGTAGGGTAATTCGACTGTTTGGGAGAAGCCTGGGGTTTTTAGGGTGATATGCAGTTCAACTGTGGGAACAAATTTAGTAAGTGAAGTCTTTTGTAAAAGATCCAGAGCCTGGGAGATGGTGTAGGTGTTTTCGGAGTTGATTAAAGATTTGGCAGTTTTATAGGCGGAGGAGCGGTGATGAACTTTCTTGGTGGATTTCGGGGCTTCGGCGGTTGGTTCAGGAGCCGAGGTTTCCTGTTTGGCCTGAAGAGTTTCATATTCAATTAGGGATTCGGAGGCAGTGTCTACCACTCTTTGACCACCCTTGAGTCCGGGAGCTTTAGCTGATTTGCCTTCACGAAGACGCTTCTGTTCCAATTGAATAGCGCGTTTGGCTTTGGCTTCGGTTTCGTTCTCGGAGCCTAGTACGGTGAGTCTTTTTTTACCCATAAGTTTCGATCTTTTGGATCTGCCTCGACAGAAACGAATATCTCAGCGAGGTAGAGGTATTATACAGCATAATTTTTCTAGTGAAAATACCTGGTTATAAAGTATTGGGGATCTGAGTAATTTGAAAACACCTAGGTCGAATATTTCTGATTCATTAACAATACGAATATATATCTATTGATACAGATTGAAATAGCGGTGGCGATCATTTGATGGGAGATTTGAATTGCGGATATTGTTAATCGGAGAGGATTGCGTGGACTGCTCTTAAGTAGGAGTAACCCGGGATTTCTTTTTTGGGGTGAGACCTGAGGGTGTTTGAAATTAATGAACCTGAGTGATGCGGAACGTTGTTGACTCGAGCAAGGCCTCTATCTGAGGAAGATTGCGGAGCGGTGATAGCTTCCAATACTTCGGTGGCCAGTTTGGCTGCATCCATCTCGGCTACTGCCTGGCAGAGCAGAAAAATGCGCTCGAAGCTTGAGGGAATGGGAACGTCATTCTGGCCACTTTTAAGACGAAGTGCCTGCTTAATCTCTGCGGGCAAACCGATTGGCCAGTTGGCCGGTTCGACTTGAGTGGCCAGAAACTCAAAAGCTTGTTCGGGGGTCTTTTGGTAGGGAAGCCAGGCTGATTGATCATTTCTGGCCAAGGAGAGGACGGCTTGGACTTCATGTCTGGAGGGTATTTGGGAGAGAGCTTTTGGCAAACTTTCGGTATCGATTTGAGTGACTGTGGGAGTGTCTGGTGATTTGGCCAGACAGAGGGCTACTGCGGTTACCAATTCGGTATCCGGAGGGGTGAGTATGAAGTGAAGTTGGTCTTTGGGATCGGGACCCAGAGAGGTGTGAATGTCCTCTTTGGCGATTATTTCGGCAGCTTCGACTGACTGATTCAGACTTAATCTGCGTCTGGCGGTACGGATGGCGGCAATCAGAGCCAAAGTGGTGGAAAGAGTGAGATCTAACCGGTCGGCCAGGTCTGCAGCCGGGGGAAGAGTCTGCTGGGTTTGAGTGGGAGGCGTTCCCTTCAAAGCTGCCCGATCAGCTTCCGGGGTTTTGCCATCAACCAAAGAGGGGGTGAAATCCGTTTCGAATACTTGGCCGTTGGGTAGCCTGACGTGCAGATTAACGTGACCCCAGTTTTCCCAGAGGCTGTCTTGGAATCTGGTGACAGCATTTACCGACTGAGGGACAACGTCTATTCCCAGGGATGAGAAAAATTCATCCACTGTGGAGGCCGCTACGCTGCAAGGAAAGCCGTTTTCGGTTTGAGCTGACATCCACTCCAGTGATGACTGATTGGAGGCTAAATCCGGAAGCTTAAGTTGGTAATAGGAATGTTCTTTATAATAAGCTTTAAGCTGAGTGAAGTGATCTTTAATGATACTTGACTGTTCTTCGGCCAGACTGGTTTTCTGCAGGCGTTGAGACAGGGACAGGTAGATTGCCGATAATTCGCGGCTGGGGGCAATCTGGGAAAATGTCCGTTCTATTTCTGTCTGGTCGGGGGTTAAAGAATATCCGGTTGTTTGGCCTACATAAGTTAAAGCTCCGGTACTGTGTTTTTGGCTGTCGGGATTTCTGGTTAAAACCAGAATGTAAGGTTGGGGCTTAACCATTTCTATTGCGCCTAAGTCGGTTTGGGTAGCCGAGAGAGAGGAGCCTTCGACAAATAACTGGGAGATAGACCAGCCGGCGGGAGGGACTATATTTTTATTCGGAGTCGGCGAAGCTGATTTGAGAACCAGCTGTTTTGGATCGACGTTAAGTTTGAGTTGGTTAAAAGAGGGGACGAATCTAACGGCCGGAGGAAGAGCGGTAGGATTTTGCACTTGGCCGTGGGTAATTTCCATGGGAATCATTAGTTTTTGGTTTCCCTGATCAGGCAATTGAAGGGAGGTTGGTAAAAAAAGGATATCGTAAAGTTTTTTCCAGGGAGGAGTTTGGGTTTCGGAGTTTTCGACTGAGATGGAGGCTGTTTCCGGTAGTTCTGGAGCTTGGATTTCAAAAAGTTGGTTAACCGTGTCCCAGGCTTGATAGATAAATGAGAAGGCTTCGGGGTAGGTTTCGGATATTTTAAGGCTTCCGAAAAAAGCTGCGGCGCAAACCCCGGCAATTCTGGTGAGATACACGGCAGTTGTTTCAAGGTCACTAAGAAGCCGACCTTTATGTCTTCTCAGGCCAAAAGCTTCATAGGTAGTGGGTGTTTCGTGGGGCCAGAGTTTTTTGAGTTTCTGAACAATTTGTTCCAGTGAGGCCGGTTGGGGACCGACTTTTAGATCGGCTTTTTCTAAAGCGGCGTCGATTATTTTAGGCACCAGAACCGAGTTGTCGTAGCAATCAATTTCTTGGGATTTGGGTGTGGTTAGGGAGTAGAATTTGGCGAGCCGGTCGGAGGATGAGAAGGGCGGGTTGTCCGAGAAGGCGAAATCGGTGTTGCGATCGCTGACTGAAAAGGCCGAAGTCAGAATATCCTGAGCGGCAAATTTCAGAAGATGCTGGAACGAGTTTGGGTTTTGACGAACAGCATCGAATAGGAGATCTCTGAATTCATAGAAACGAAGATGGTTAATCCATCTTAAACTGGGCAGCTGAGCCAGTTGTAACAGATTAGTATCTGAAAGACGATTAAGGTATGCGTGGTTAGTCGTCCGGGCTTTGGCAGGTAAATTCGGATCGGCAGAAAACAAGTCGATTAGCTTTTCAATGGTTGACCTGACGGTTTGGGGCGATGCCGGAAGATGGGGCGGAAGATTTTCTGCAAATTGGTCAAAAACAGAACCCCACTTCTGGGTGAAATTACGAGCGGCTGATTCCTTTTGCCGGGACAGGTTTTCTCTGGCAGATCTGACAGCAATCGGATCGGGTGGCTCGAGCAGGCCGTGTTTGCCCAGAACTGCAATTCTGGGAGAACGGAGGCTTTTTTCCAGAGCGGAGACACTGCCTGCCAGTCGATTGCAGGTTTCGATATGGTCACAGGAGGGCAGATTGAGAATCAGCGGTTGGTAAGAAAAGGGTTCCGGGGGTGAGAAAAGATCCGGGCGGGTGGAAAGTATTCTATACGGGGCGATGTCTTTATACGTTTCCTGAGGAAAATGTAAGTTTATGGTTGTGATAGTTGAGAGTTTTTTTACTAGGCGTGCAAGGTCAGGGTGGTCGACGAGCTGGTTATTGTTAATAATTTCCAGCAGTCCTATGGCAGTTGATTCAGGTTTAGGCCTAAAAAAATCAGAATTTAAGGTTTCATAAATCATGCTGGGATACACTCTGTCAATTTCGGACAGGAAAAATATGCCCTTTTTGGCTATACCGGGAAAGCGGTCATATCCGGCAAGGGTGCGGTATTTTTGTTGGGGGTGGCCAGGATCCCAGCCTGTTTCGAGTGGTCTTTGGTAGATGGAATTTGCGTCGTTGGGATTTAGGAATTCCGGAGACGAGTGAGTTAAGAGGTTGTTAGAGACAAAGTTTTGAGCGATTTTGTCACCTTGAGCCAGGCGTCCATCCCCGGTGGTTGAATAGGATCTTTCCGCACCAGAAAACAACAACAAAGCGATGTCTGTAGCCGGGTTGGTGGATGGAGGATTTGGGAGGTCGTGGTTTAAACAAAGGATGCTAACGGCCCGCATCTGTTTGAAGAGAATTTCAGCAAGCAGACCTTCTTCTATAGTAAGATTTTGGGATTGTTGTACAGATACGTATTGAAGATTCTTTCTGATAAATTGTTCAATGCGGCGGGTTTGATTTGTGTTCATCCATTTTTCCAGTTTTTCCAAAGTGTCGGTGTTTAAAAATTCAGGAGTCAGGGGTTTGGGGGCTATTTCTTTACCGGTTGAGGCAGACTCTGTATCCATACCGGGATTATTTTAGCTGATGTATGATGTGAAGACATGAGGCAGAACTCGATCGGTACCTGGATTCTGAAGTTTGTTTTTTGGACTCTGCATTTAGGATTTGTAATTTGGGTATGGAAGGTGCCACAGATTTCCGGAGGGGTGTATATGGCAAACGGAAAATTGTATGACCCCAATTTGGCAAGCTGGGGATTTAAGTCGGGTGCGGCTTTTTTGGGGATGTTTGGAGCTTTTCAGGTGGCGAAATTCAGATGGATGTGGGGACTGGGCGTTTTGGGGGTAAACATTCTTTTGATGGTCTGTTATTGGATGTTTATGCTGTCCTGGGGAGAATGACTGTGGTAAGGCTGGCGACTTTGGAAGGGCGGATATTGTGGGGTATGAATGTGGATTAGTAAAGATGTTAGGATATAATATTGCGATGGCAAATTCCGAAAAAAGAGACAGAATAAGCAGAATCGAGGCGCTACAAGAGTTGTGGCAACATTCCCGGAGAGTAGGAAAGCTGGCGGTGACTTTGGGGGGCAAATTTAGTTTGAAAAAGGGCGAATTGGAAGTTTTGGAGAGAGCGGCAAAGTTGCACGATGTGGGAAAGTTATTGATGATTAGACTGGTGTCCGGCAATGGCAGTTTAACCGCAAAAGAGAGAGAAAAACTTAGATATCATCCGGCCCTGGGAGTGTTACTGGTAGGACTATGGTTAGGTTCGACCGGAAGAGAGGTTGTAATGCAGCACCATGAACAACCAAACGGTTTAGGTTACCCGCGCGGTTTACGAGAAGATCAAATACACCCACTTGCAGGAATACTTGCAGTGGCAGACCATTATGATGCATTGGCTAGCGACCGGTGTTATCGAAAGCGATTTAAGTTATCCAAGGTGATACAAATGTTAGAGGACGAAGCGGCACTGGGAATTTTAAACCCAGGGGTGGTGGAAAAAGCGGTTAAGCTGTGGGGAAACGGAGTTAGATAACCTTAACGCCCATTGATCTAGCGGTTCCGGATACGGATTTGATGGCGGCTTCCAGGGTGTCACAGTTCATATCTCCCAATTTCTTTTGGGCAATTTCTTTGATTTGTTCCTGGGTGATATTGCCGGCAGTTTCCCGACCCGGTTTTTTGGCGGCCAATTCAAGCCCTAAAGCCTTTTTGATCAAAGCGGAAACCGGTGGAAGTTTGGTGACAAAAGTGAAGCTGCGATCTTCATAGACGGTGATAACAGCCGGAATAATGTCACCTTTCTGATCCTTGGTTTTGTCATTGTATTGTTTGACAAAATCCATGATGGCAATACCGTGCTGACCTAAAGCCGGACCTACCGGAGGAGCAGGGGTAGCGGAACCTGCCGGAAGGTTTAACTTTAAAACGACTTTAACTTTTTTGGGTGCCATAGTGTTTAAGGAAGGGTAATTGACGACATATAAGAGCAAGTTCCATTTTTGGTTACTTCAGTTTTCAGGGTTTGGGGCGAGAGAGGGTGTCCAGGTTGTTTGGAGGCACAAAAAAAATTATTTAGGACTTTTAGAGGGAGAGCTTCTAAATCATATTGATGTCCATTAAACATACATCCTTCACATTGAGCGGAGACGAATTTGGATAGTTCGAGTAGGGTTGGCATGGGCTTAGATTATATACTAAATCTATTCGTCTGATTACGATGGTCTTCTGTCGACGTCTGTGGGATCTGTCTTTTAAAAGCACATCGGTTACAATTTTGACTTAGGTGTTTCTTAAGTTGCTCTGGCGTTTGAGGCCTGTTTGATCTAGGAGAACCGCAGAACTCCGGGCGACCGGTGGTTTCTGGAGTGTAACTACAATCTGAGCAAACGGTTTCTGTGTAGGCCATAGTATTCTAGATCTTTTTAACTTGCAGGAAATCTAACTCTACCGGGGTTTCGCGGCCAAAGATGGAGACCAGGACGCGAAGCTTACCTGAGGCTTCATCAATGCTTTCGATTGAACCCAGGAAGTCGGCAAAGGGACCATCGGTAATTTTGACGGCTTCACCAACACTGAAGTTGGCTTTGTACTTGGGAGCTCCGATGGAAGCAAATTGCATGATGGCTTCAACTTCGGTGGTGGAGAGGGGGGTGGGTTTGCTACCAACGCCGACAAATCCGGTAACACCGGCGGTGGTTCTGACTACCAGCCAGGAATCATCGTCCAACAGCATTTTGACCAGCAGATATCCGGGAAAGATTTTTTCCTTGACCGAAGATTTTTTGCCGTGCCTGATTTGGATCTTGTCCTGAGTGGGGATGAGAACTTCAAAAACTTTGTCGGTGTGACCCAGGGTAGAGACTCTTTGGCGCAGGGTTTCGGCAACCCGGGCCTCGTGGCCGGAGTAGGTATGGACGACATACCAATGAGCTTTCTTGCCTTCAGGAAGATTTTTTTCCTCACTGATGATGATATGTCCCGGGATGACTTTTGAACCTAAACCTCTTTCAGTGACACTGCTGGCCGGAGCCGGAGTGTTGGTGACAGGCGGGGTTTGAGCTGAAGTATCGGATTGAGGATCAAAAATTGAATCTGGCATATTATTGGGTGGTAACTAGTTTTAACAAGTTGGTAAAAACAAAATCTAAACCTCCGACATAGGCTCCTACAAAAAGAGAAATGCCGAGAACTATGATGGTCAGATTAATGGTTTGCTGGCGGGTGGGCCAGGTGACCAATTTTAGTTCAGAGACGGTATCTTTAAAATAAGAGACAAGATTCATTGGATGATTGTACCAACAAAAAAGAGTCTTAGCGACTCGTGTCAAGGATTGTAGCACTTAAAACGGGGGGATTCAATATTCAAACTGCTAGGGCTGGGGAGGGGGTAGTTTGTTCGGGGTGATCGGGTTGGGGCGGATCGGCAACTGCTTTTTGTGTGACCGGAAGTTCTTTTTTGATGCGGTTGGCCACTTCTTCAATGCTGAACGGAACAGCTCCCGTTTCGGAAGCTCGGTCTGGGCAATCGATAAATTTCCAGACTCCGGCTGCGGCACAGTACAGGGTGTCTTTTGAACCTTTTGATCTAAGATACGGACAAACTCTGATACAGGGACGTTCGTCAATTAAAACATCGGGATCGGCCTCAATAACCGGAATTTGCGGAAATATAGGACAACTGGCTATTCTGAACAGACCGATCGCCCTCATAGCATCTGCGTTGCTGGTTTGAAGAGTTTTAAGGTAGGCTTCGGTAATTTGGGCGGGTGGGAATTGGGCAATCATCTTTAATTCAAGATGCAAGTTGCGAAGTTGCTCTTCTGAGGCCATTTGATCGGATGATATTGCCTGATGATCACAATGTCAATTGGGTTGCATTTGCAGCTGAGACCACCAGTTGGAGAGCCAAGCGAAGGCGGTGATTTCGGTAAGGGAAGACTGGGTGAATGTTTCCGTAAAGGTGACGGCGGGTGGAGCGCTGATGGTTTTTTCGACGTGGGGGCCGAAAGATTTACCACAGTGGGGACACGGGTCGTGGCCAAAAGTGAGAACGGTACCAATTTCCCGGCAACAAAGCGGACATCCTATGCAAAATACTTCCTGACCGATATGGAAATCGTAGGAGGCGGAAGTGGAAACGTAGACTGAGTTTGATTCCCCGCATCCGGAACCGGAAAAATCCATTGATTGACCTGAGATACTTACCATCTGGGTTTCGGCCTGAGCCCCAACCCGGTGCGGGGAGACGTCTTTAGCTAAATCAGCCTGAATGGCGATGGCAACCGGAATCATGTCTTGAGTGAGCTTTTGGCAACGGTTTTTAATTTCTCCGGAGTTGATTTGGCCCCAGACTTCGTCTGGTAAGTCGATCCAACGTTGAGCCAGTTTGCAAAGGTCTGTTGGGGAAGATGACGTAACGGAAAGAGGGGTCATGGCGGCGTCCTGGTTATGCAGGGGGGGGAGGTTTTTGGTGTCTGAAATGAGGGCAAATTGGTTAAGTCTGGCTTCGGTTTTTTGGGGGGATTCGTGGCGAAGCGGAATTCCGTAGGCGTCAAAAGTAACGGCGCCGTTTTGGTTTTTGACAAAATACAAATCGAGCCGGCCTTCAGGAAAATTGCTGGCCGGGCTGACCAGAATTACCAGTCGGTGTCGGTTGTCAGGGGTGCTTTGAATATGTCTTTCCAGATCCAGGGCAGCCAGAGAAGCATCAAAATCCGGTTTTTTAGTACTCAGGTTTTGGGGCAGACGGTTAAACCACCAGATGCGATTCGGATCAATGTCTTTGTTAGTAGAAGCGGCTTCTACATTGAGCGAGGCGACGTCTGAGCTAACTTCTTCAAGAGGGGACGATCGGTATAGGGAAACGTCGAGAGCGACGCGGGATTCGTTTGACATAGATTTTCCTGCTCGGGAACAGTGAACCATTAGTTTTCTGACTTTACAGTTGCGGCACAGTGGAGGAATTTCACCTCACTTCCTGAAACATGGTTTGGGGACTATATTTGCGGATTCGGGGTAGAATGTCAAGAAGAAAATGAACGCAGAAAACAGCCGTTATTTGCTATGTTGTTGCGGAAGTAAGCTGAAATGTCCGACTTCGGTTCTGATAACCAGCATCTGGAAAGATGACGGACTGTGTACAGCTAACTGTCAAAGAAAAATCGACCAGGGATGGGTAGGCGAAGTTGAGCCGGTGGAAATACTACCAAACAGTGAAGGGAAGGAAGTGGCGGTGTGTGTTTTTGGAAGAATGTATGTTTTGGAGTGGAAAACTATTGGGTTTTGCGGTCTGCTGCCAGAAGAGGTTTTAGAACCCGGGCAAGTTTTGCCGGATCGTGACGGATGCGATACAGTGTCGGAGTGATGCTGAAGACGTCTGCTTTAACAGGGGTAATATCGGATTTGATAAGTTCCTGAAGCTGAGAGTCGGTCCAGCCCAGAAAGTGTGAATGTTCGGCGGCGTAAGTGTCGGCTACTTTGGGATACTTGGTATCAAATTGATTTTCGGTAAGATGGGGACAGATAAAATAATCAAACGGATGTTTGAGCTTAGTGTATTTTTGGAAAAGTCGAAGAAAATCGGCAGGTGAGAAACGATGAGTCTGGTTGCGGTTGGAAACCAAATTACTAACAAAAATGGTGGTGGCCTTTGAGGACTTTAAGGCCGAAGTGATGCCGGTGGGAAGAAGATTACTGATAACCGATCCGTAGATACTGCCGGGGCTGTAAATGATGTGAGTAGCCTCCTGGATGGCGGTGACGGCTTGTTTGGTTGCTTTAACCGGGCGATCCAGCCAAATGTGAGTGATGACATTGGTGGAGAGGGACTGTTTGTCCAATTCATGTTCGCCGCAGAAAGTGTTGCCCAGCGAAGTGCTAAAACACAAATTGGCTGGTTCTGAGGTAATGGGAATGGCAGTACCCTGGAAGTGGATACCCAACAGTTGTTCTAAGTGGGATTGAACTTTTATAAAATCACCGTGGTATTTTTCCAGGAGAGCGTAGTAGATGGTGTAGCCGAGGTTACGGTTGCGGCCGTCGGTAAAGCTGACCAGGTCAATAAAAGATGAGACCTGTTCCAGATGATTTTGCTTGTCAGAAACCAAAGCCAGCAGGTTTCTAAGTAAGTCGGAAATGGCAATTACCCGGTCTCGTTCATCGCTTCTGATAACACCGGTTTTACCGCCGCTGTCAGTGGAGGCTGAGACGGCTGAAATGTCAGTAAATCCAGCCATGGCCAGGGATTTGAGGATGGTAGGGGATCCGGTGCCGCCGCCTATAGTGACAATTTTAGTAGTTTTCATTCAAAATCAGGGTTTGTTGCCTAAGACAAATCTAAGCGTTTCTTTCTTTTCTGCTTGGAATTCTGGCTTCTTCATAATTCTGAGCGCATTTTGGCGATGCCTTTCGGCGCTTTTTTCGTCACCTCTCAACTCCGCTTCCAGAGCCATACCAAGCTCTAACTGAGCTTTTTCTTCTGCCGTGGAGGGAGGCGCTAAGAATTCGCTTCTCATAATGGTGATGATACTACTTGGAATCAACTTTGGGGGTGGTTGAGTGGGAGTCGGTGGTAGTAGTACCCAGGACTTTTAAGTTTTGACGACGATTGTTTAGAGTTAGGGCGGTGTATGAGATGACGATAGTTAAGGCCAGAAGTGAAACCATGGCCAGGCTAAAAGAGGCGCGGTGAATCAGCCGCCAGTCAGATGAGCGCATATAGAATTTAGGCTGAGGGAAATCTTCGTACATGCGGTGATATTATATACCCAGGGTGAAATATGTTAGGAAAAAGAATAAAACTGGCGGTTGAACATGAGTGGGACTTTTTAGGATCAAAACAAAGCTATCGAAAGCTGGGGCAAGGTCTGCCGGTAGTTTTGTTGCACGGATCGATGGTGGCTGACCCCTGGGACGGATTTGAAAAACGGCTGGCGGAGCATTTTGAAGTGTATGTGCCGGATTTGCCAGGTTTCGGGGCTTCGGATGCGATTGAAGGCCGGGTGCATGACACACAATTTTTTTCTGAGGCTTTAGCTGAGTTTTTGAAACACAGTAAATTGGAGCAGGCGCCAATAATCGCTTTTTCTCTGGGGGCGGTGGTAGCAGTGAAGACGGCATCGGGCGGAGGGACTTTGGGAAAGCTAATACTGGTGGGGCTACCCATCAGACTTGAAAGTAAACTATTGGATCAAATTTGCCGGATGCCGCTTATTGCCAGACGGGTACTGGCAACTGATGAACTAACCCGAGGAGGCGTACTTCTGGCAATACTAAAAGACGTAATCGGGATTACGGAAGCTAAATTTTTGCCGAAATATTTAAATTTGCTGCGCACAACCGACGTGCGGGCGATGGTGGACACGGATCTGATTTCAGAAGTGGAGAAAGAGTTGCCGTGGTATTTAAACCGGATAACTAATCCGGTTTGGTTTGTCTACGGAGAACATGACAAGCTGAAAAACGGAGCCGAGAAGTGGCTACAACGGCGGATAATGGTGGTTAAGGGAGCCGGGCATGATGTATTTATCGGGCGGCCCGAGGCCACTCTGACACTAATTAGAAGGATTTTGGAAAAACAACAAAGTCTTTGGGACAAAATCAGGAGGTGGTGGAATGGGGCGTAAAGTTTTTATTGCAATATTGATTTTGGGATTTTTGGTGTGGGTGCATACCCGGGGGTTTGTAGTCGGGGATGAGGGATATTTATTAAATGCCGGAGCCCGGATGATGGATGGTCAATGGCCGTATCGGGATTTTCAATTTGTGTATCAGCCATTAACGGCTTATTTAAATTTTTTGGCGTTTAAGTTTTGGGGAGTAAGTATTTTGTCGTCGCGGGTAATGGCGATTTTAGTCAGCGGTCTGGGAGTCGTGGCAATTTTTAAAATATTTGGACAAACCAAGTGGGGGATAGCGGTAGTGGTGAGTTACTTACTGTGGGGTCCGGGACAAATTAATTTTTTGGCCCCGACAATGATTTGTTTGGCGTTGGGACTATGGCATGTGTGGGGGCTTAAAAATGGAAAATGGATGCTGGTTGGAGTAACAGCCGGACTGGTAATTCTGACTAAACAAAATTTCGGACTGGCCATTTTGTTACTTGATTTGTTCTATATAAAAAGGTTTGTAACAGGCTATTTCTACGGTTTATTGGGTATTATTCTTGCGCATAGTGTAATTCTTTTTTTGACCGGTTCAATGATGATGTACCTGGTTGAATTGTATGAAACGACAGTAGTTAAAATCGGACTGAAAGGAATCTTTACCACCGCCTGGCCATGGGAGTATCCGCAACCATTAATTATCAAATTGGTTAAGACAGCAATCTATGCAGTTCCGGCTATTTTGGCGGTTAAGGAACTTAGAAACGACAAAGTATTGGCATTGTTGGTATTGGCATTTTACGGACTGAGCATTAGACCGACCACTGACTGGATCCATCTGACCCCCTTACTGGCAATCAGCGGCCTTTTAATTTCTGGGAAATACAGAACGTGGTTTATGGCTGGTTGGATTGCTGCTGGAGTATTGGTTTTGGGGTACGGAGGATATTACAAGTGGGGGAAACCGATTGTTGAGCAAACGGTGGTTTGGAAAATCGGGTTAGAAGTTCCGGAGCTGGCCAGTGAGAAATATGTTTTTATTTATAGCTACAGCCCGGGATGGTATGTAGTGTTGGGGAAACAAAATCCAACCCCTTACGACTATCTGCATTCAGGAATATTGGACACCAAAATTGAGAGGAGAGTAATCGGTGAATTGCTGGTTAATAAAGTTCAATACGTACTGGCTGACGGGCAATTGGAGGCTGATAGATCAAGGATTGCCGAGTTTGTGGTAGCCAATTACAGTAAAGTAGCGGTGGTTGAGAATCTGACACTATGGAAATCAAATTCAGTTTTGTATGCACTGGAAACGGGGACTAATAGTAGGTGAGTAGGGAGTAAGCCTTGCGGGAATCTTGCGTTAATTATGCGGGAAAAGTTATTTTTGAGCAACAAGAAAAGCGATGATACTGAGAATGTAGACGCTAAGCCAGAGAGTAGTAAAAATGACCAGTTTTACGGCTTTTTTTGGTTGCTTGCTGTCCCAAAAAAGTAAAAATGCCTGACCTAAAAACATCAAAGAAGTGATGACAGCCGAAACGATGAATAACGACAAAAATAAGGCCGGTCCGAGAATGCTGGGTGAAGATCCAAACCAATGGTTACCGTTTAGCATGATCGATCCGATTAAAAGACAGTAGACAAAGATTCCGGTTGCCTGCAGGAAAGCGGTAAATTCCAAAGAAAGTTTACTTAGCACTAGATTATTATACACGCCTTGGGAAGGTGGAGTTTAGAATGAGGGTTGGAATTCAATTTCGGGTTTAATCTGTTGGAATTTAATGGTGGGTTGGGGTGTGGGAGTGGGAGTAATGATTAGTGGTTTTATGGGAAGTTTCGGATTAACTAATTTCCAGGTTGGTTTGGGAGTGGGTTGGGGTGTGGTGGTGGGGGTAGCAGAAGGGGCAATGGTAGAAGATGGGGTGGCTGGAGCAGGAGTTTCGCTGGGTGAAGGAGTGACAGTAGGAGTAGTTTCGGTCTGGGCGGAAAGAACTTGTTTTTGACGGGTGCCAAAGTAGTATGCGGCGGCAACGACTCCGACCAAGAGTAAGGTAATGGCGATGCCGGAGATAAAAAACTTAGCAGATCCAGAGGAGGTTTTGGGAGTCGGAGTGAGGGTATTGTCTTCCACTAGTTTCGGATAATAGTCTCAAATAAATCGCATGTCAATCCTGGTTTAATTGTCACCATCTCCTTCCTATGTCCTATAGGATGGTATAATGCTCAAATCATGTTTGATAAAGAAATTGGTGATAAGTATGGTCCGAAGAATGAGCCATATTTGGGGGCTAGAGTATTGGCTTTGCTACCCAGGTTGATCGGTAAAAGAGGCGAGTTTGTAGTTGGATTATTTTCATATCTGAGGTGGGTGGATGACTTGATGGATGAGGGGAAGCAACCTACCAAGTCTAAGCTCGAATTTATGGAGCGGCAAATGGTGCTGGCAACCGGGATTGATGAAATTAAGCCAGCAAACCCCGAACCAGAAGAAGAATTTTTTTCCAATCTTCCGTGGAACGTAGTGCCCAGGGAAACTCGTCACAGAGTTCAGATGATTTTGGGGTCTGTGATTGATGACGTAAATAATCAAGGATTCAAGGTTAGAACAGATCGAGAAATAAGGCATTACAACTGGAGGACAATGTGGCCAATTATGGACGGGTTATTTCTGGTTTTAAATGGAAAACCTGCAAAGCCAGGAGTTCAGGTTATGAGGTTTTTGGATGCTTGTGTCAGGATAGGGAGCCTGGAGGGTTTGGGTGACGATTTGTCCCAGGAGGTAATAAAGCTGCCTGTGGAGTTTGAGAGAGAGACTGCAGTAACAAAGCAATCGGTGCTAGAAAAATTAGATGAGAAGTGGTTTTCCGCAGAGAAAAAAAGAAACCTGAATGAGATTGCGGTCAATGCGTTGGGATTTTTGAAATTAGATATTCCGGCGTGGCAGAAATTGTTGTGTCTTGGCTATGCTGCTGAAATTTTGGTAACTAAGAGCTTGGGAGTTAGTCTAAAAAAAGCAATCCAAGGAGCTGTATCCGAAACGGTAGATGTTGGAAATTTGAATGAGACAGAAGCCATATAGACGAGATCGAAAAAGTAATGCTGAGGCGGTTTTAGGAATAGAGATTTGGCCAAGATTTGAGTGAGGATTTACTGCGCTGTTAGCTCATGTCCTATAGTTTGACTTTATAAGGAAAAATGCTTATAATGCCGCCATATTTGTTGCGGGAAGCCTATGAAAATACCGGCGGATTTATCGAGAGCTTTGACGGGATTTAGGCGGGTTTTTACAGGCGTTAATAAACAAAGCAAAACCAGGATAAATGACAGGGAAAAGATAACGGTAATTTTGACCGGGTTCGGGGGAAAGGATGTTTTGGGAAATTGGTCCGGGGAAACGGCCCCTTTCTTAAAGGAAATGAAAGATCTTTTGGACGTAAGAAATAAAGTGCGATTGTGCAATTTGGCATATGAAGGAGAACTGTACGGAAGCCGGGTTTTGGTAGCGGCAACCGGAATGGCTAAAGTGAAGACCACGGCCTGTTTATCAGAGATTCTGCATGTTTATGATAAGAAAATAAGAGAGGTTATTTTGGTCGGGATTGCCGGCATAACCCCAATGAAGGGCGGGATTTTAGATAGTTTGGGAAAGGTGCGAAAGTCGGAGCCGGCCATGTTGGGTGATGTTTGCGTCAGCTTTCTGGCAGTGGATTACGATTTGCAGCATTATGGTGCCGATTGCGGCAGATCGAGTTTGCCGGAACCTAAATTTTGGGATCAAAAAAGCACATTTCAGGCTAAGTTCATAAAGGGAGATAAGAAGTTGGCAGATGAGCTTCTTTCTGCCTGCAAAAAAGTGCGCTGGCCGGCTGTACCTAAGGGGGTGGAAAAAATTAACACCTTATATCACTCCGGAAGCCGATTTCCTAAAGTGTGGGAACCTTGGGAATGTCTGGAAGTGACCAGTGACTTATATTGGCACGATTTAAGATCTGATTGCAGAGCCCGGGAGCTGGCCGGAGGACTGTTGAGGAGGGAATACGGCAGGAAAATTTCCCCAGATTCGGTGCTGGTAGTTTCTTCCATGGAAGCGGTGGCCTGCGGGGCAGTTGTGGAATGGTGGAACAGGGATCACAAACGGGCAATTGGGTTTTCTTACGTCAGGGGGGCTAGTAACTTTAGTCACCCATATGTAGACACTGACGGAAAGCCGGTTTTAGGGGCCCTGGAGAGCCTGAAAATGTCGGCAAAATCGGGAGGGGCCTCGTATGCAATGCAGACTGAAGCGTTACCGGTATTAAAAATGCTTGAATTGAGATCATATGTTTAATAGTTTGAAAACAAATGTCGCATTACTAATGCAGAGCCCGAAGGACTACTTGTATTCCTTTGTATATTCGGATAACTCGAAAGTGGAAATACGCCGGTTTGATCCCAGATCGGTAGCGGCGGCTGAAAAACTAATTAAGAAACTTAAGAGGCTTTGTCCTAAGATAACAGTTGTTTTAATCGGATCGGTAGGCTTGGGAATTGACGGCCGGGGAGACATTGATTTGTGTGCCTGTGCTGCGAAGACTAAACTGCCGGTTTATTACCGGAGGATAACAAAAAATTTCGGTAAACCGGTAAAAATCAGAAGTGAATTTCGGCAGTGGGAGTTTGAGAGAAATGGTTTTCCGGTAGAGCTGTACTTGTCTAATACAAAAGACCAAAGATTTAAAGAGCAAGTTAGATTGTTTAACTTGCTGAAAAATAATCCAGCTTACCTACGGGAGTATCAGAGCATTAAAAGATTAATGAACCATGGATCTGAGAGAGAGTATGTATTAAGAAGAATGGAGTTTTTTAACAGGATTTCGGGCCAAAGACAATAAATGTTGACTGGAAATTTATGGGCGGGAAGCTATACTTATTTAAGAGATGAAACCTGAAAAGGTGATGCTAGTTGTGAGCGCAGTAGTAATTGCGTTGGGAGTGGGGATTTACGCGGTAAAAGCGACTGGATTCTTCAAAAGAGTCGGTGGTAGAGTTGTTACCAATCTGTTTGAAGTTAAGTGTAAAGAAAATGAAGAATATGTAGTGACCCAGGCAGGCGGAAAGAAACTTTGTGTCAAAAGACCAAAAGACGGAGGTAAAAGTTGCACTAAAAGCAGCGAGTGTGAAACGGGTAAATGCGTGAGTAAAGAATATTATGGAGCTACTAGCGGAACCTGTTTTAATTCAAACTACCACCAGCCTTGTATATTTTGGTTGTGGACGGTTGAAGAATCTCAAGCCCGGGAAAAACCAGCAGCTAATGTTATTCAGGGTCCTTGTGTTTATTAGGTGTTAATAGAGAAGGTATTAATAGTCGTTTTGTAACCGCAAGTGGTTAGTGGTCCGAAAGGAGATTTGAAAAACGAATCTTGTTATAATTCCGGATTATGGTTTTGCAGAAAGGTGAAGTTGTAGGTTTGTATATTGCGGCTCAGGGTCAAAGACCTAAAGAGGGACTGCGAAGAGCGGCGATGAATCCGGTAGATTATGTGTTAGCCGTAGCGGGATTTGGATTGATGGGTGACAGATATTACCTAAACAGGTTACTGGGTTCTTATTCTAAAACGGCCCGAATTCCTGACATTTTTCGTCAAGTTACGTTTATGGGAATGGAAGATTTTGAGGCCGGGGTTTTGGAGATGAGTGGTCGGATGGATATACGTGAAACGCGGAGAAACATCATAACCAGGGGAATCGATTACCGGGAATTGAAGAAAAAAACTATTCGGATAGTCAGTGATTCAAGAACCAGGAGGTTTGCCGGATTTTTAACCGAGGAAGAGTGTACTCCTTGTAACATCCCCGATGACGGAAAGTTGGGATTTAAGGAGGCTTTCGGTTCTGAGTGGAGAGGAGGAGTAAGAGCTCAAGTTACGAAAACCGGGTTGGTGGAGATGGGATATCAGGTGTTGGTGATGGACCGAAAACCAGGGATAATTACAGACGCACAGCAGTAGCAGTAACTATGATGTTTAAGGCAGAAAATAGGCGACTAGCCACAGCGGAATAGCAGTCAGGGACAGTTTTCCCAGAAGTCCGATATAACCTCTTTTTAAGACGACAAATCCACCAGCAATGCCTGTGACATCAAGGGGAAAGGTAACCAGGTTGCAATAGGGTTTGCACCAATTGTGAGGCCGGTGCAGTATGTCCGTTAAGCCGTTATTTAAGTTCAGGGTTTGCAGAATATCTCTACCCAGATGGTATAGGGAGAAGGCAAGAAGGCAGATGAAACACAATCTGGCTAATTTAGTCACGAATAAAAGTATAACAACTGAGATGAGTATTCATCTCAAATACTGACTTAATAGTTTGCAACCAGAACAAGATCAGTTTATGCGATCTGATTGGGGTGAAGTCTGATAGACCCAAAAGCCAGTTACTTACAATCCTTTGGACAATTGCAGTAATCTTCGTATTGCGAGTCACAGACTCCGTTTCCACACGGGCTGCAAATAGCATTGGGTCCACCCATAATCATGCCGCAGGTTCCTCGACCTTTGTTTGTTGGGGGTTGTTTTTTCTGGATAGATACCAGTCCGGGACAACATTTTTTAATCTTGATGTCGGGATTTATTTTTCCGGTTCGGAAGTCAAAGTTGCTGATGGGGATTTCACCTGCGTTTGAACAGTATGTTTCGGAAGTATTGGTGGCAGGAGTCGTTGAGGGGGAGATTTGATTTGTGTCTGCCTTTTTGGGCAAGACATTTTGATATAGGAGATATCCTGAGCTTGCAACAAAGATTGCAAGCATGATTAAGGGGAGCAACCCAGAGCCCTTTTGGTTCACAATTCAGTATCTTTTAATGTGGGGGAGATGTCAATAATTGTGTTTGCAAAACCAGCGAGCAATGCCAAAACCTACTTTTTGATGTTTGTTTGATCGCGTTTTGAATGGCAATGAATATTCAAATAATTTGTTAGCTTAGCCTTGTAATAATGGGCAGTTTGGGTCGCAGTTGCCGTTGCAACTTATGTCGAGGGGCAAGCCATTTTCAGGTATCAAGATGGGAACTCTCTGATTGCACCATTTTCCATCCTTTCCAGCTTTTAAAACTCCAGCTGCGACTAACTTATCAACGTCGGGATTAATACCGGGATTTGCGAGCTCTCTGCATTCTTTTGGCATGCTTGCATTATATCCCGGGACCCTAGTGAGTAAATTGATGACGATTCAGCCGAAGAATGCGGGCTTTGTTAGAGCCTACTTTTAGGATTTTGGAAATTCACTTGCAAAAGGAGTTGGGGAATTGAAGCGGTGTCGCTTATAAAATAGCGGAATTCTTCCGTGTACGGGTAAATGTATTTCAGCTGCATACCACTGCCTGAGGTGCTGCTTTTTGATACTATCCGGGTAAGACAAGCGACTTTTATCTGATCGTTTCTAACCCCGTATATACACTCTGGCTGATAAGTAGCGCTTTGAGCTCCCTGGGCCGGGGAAAAACTATAACCCGGTTTAACATAATATTTCTGTCCTGACCAGGCGTTTTGTTTGGCCCACTCTAAAGTAGAAAATCCCAAAATATCCCTATGATAAGTTGCCTGATCCGGTTGGGTTACTTGATGGTAGTAAACCCATTCCTTTCCGGGGAGATCAGATGAGCCGGTTTTAAACAAATTTAAATCTTCTGGGCATGCACCTTTGGGAGGACATTTGCGGAGATCCATTAACCAGTTCAAAACATCCTGATTGGTTATTACTTGAGATTCTGATACGGGCGCCCATTTGACTTTGGAAGGTAAAGAGGGAGGAGTAAGACTGGTAGATGTGGGCATGGGGGTAACGTTTGGCGTGGTTGGGGAGGGGTTATCCGGGTATGGAAGGTTGGTGATGGTTGAAACCTGCGGTGATCTTAAAAATATGATTATAAATACCGAAAAGGTGACAACGGCAACTAACAAGAGGGGGAGAAAAGACGATTTGGGCATGTCCTTTTATATTATTATCCGATCAAACTTTAAATTCAATGTGGTAAGCATGGACAGAGCATTCGAAGCTATGATGTTCTGATTTGACAAAACGTTGAGCCGGATGGTACCATTCGTCTACAATTTGCAAAAGCGTTTAAGTTTGGTTTCCCGCCAAACAAGCTGCTTGCGATGAGCAAGACGGAAGTCAACCGTAAGAATGAGACAAAGCGTGTCGGTAACGGAGCGCTACAAGCGTAAGCTTTTAGTTCCACCGAAAGGTGGTTTTTTTGTAGCTTACGAAAGCAGGGTGGTACCACGAGAAACCTCGTCCTTGCTCTTCAAGAAATATCTTGGAGGGTGAAGGCGAGGTTTTTTATGTTTACAAATGCAAAACTTATACAAAAGAACTGGCGAAATACCCTGAAACAAGGGCAGGTGTCTTTGGTGGTCGTGAGGGAGGGAGAGGTTTTGTATGCCAATAAGGTGTCCGGAGTTTCTGGTCTGGTTGATTGTTTTAAGCAGGATTTATTGTCAGGAAGTGAGGTCTATGACACCAAGATTGGGTTGGCGGCGGCGAAACTTTTAGTGTGGGGGAAGGCAAGATCAGTGTTTGCACTTACGGCGAGTCAGTCCGCTGTAAACTTTTGCAAAGCAAATAATCTGGCAGTTGAGAGTGTGAAGCAGGTGGACCGGTTGTACTTTTCTAATGATTTAGGTGGATGCCTATTTGAGAAGACAGCCTTCGGAGCGCAGAGAGCGGAAGATTTAATCAGGGGTTTGGAAGGACTAGGGGAGGTAAGAGTTGAGAGGTGTACAAAAGACGGTGTCTTTCCCCTGAATTATTATTCCACGTCAAATAGAAAAACATGGGTCAATCTGCAAGGGAAATGGACTGCGGTCAGGCATCCTGAAATGGATAAGGCGATCAGAGTTGGGAGAAAGAAAGCCCGGACTGTGGCGACCTGCGAAGTTAAAAGAGGAGATATGGTAGTGGTCGGAGACGGGTTGGGGGTGTATGAGGAGAAAGTCGAGTTGAAAAAGGGCCAGGATTTTGGCTTTATGAGTAGTGAGGTTAGTGCAGAGAGGCCCAAAGAAGCACTGATTGGCAGGGTGGCTGAAATAATGCGGGAAAGCAGGCGAGAGGGTAAGCGAACGCTTTTAGTAGGGGGTCCGGCGATAGTTCATACCGGTTCGGGAAAATATTTGTCCGGACTAATCCGGTCCGGATGGATAGACGTACTGTTTGGAGGAAACGCCATAGCTGCTCATGACTTAGAAGAAAATTATCTGGGGACGTCTTTGGGGACAGAGGTGACTTCCGGAAACAGGATTGAGGGGGGTCATCATCATCACCTGAGGACTATCAATACGATTCGGTTTTACGGGGGAATTAAAAATGCCGTGGTCGCCAAAGTGATTAAATCCGGAATTTTTTATGAGTGTGTCCGAAGCGGAACGAAGTTTGTTTTAGCCGGGTCCATCAGGGACGACGGTCCGTTAACAGACGTGATCACAGATTCGGTAAGGGCACAAATGGAGATGAGAAAAGAAACCAGAAATGGTTTCGGCGTAGCCCTGATGGTGGCTACGACTTTACACTCAGTTGCTACGGGCAATTTGTTGTCTTTTGATACCACCAAAATCATCGTTGATGACAATCTGGCTTCAGTGACTAAGTTAGCTGATCGGGGGACTAATGCCTTAGGAATTGTGACCGATTGCGCTTATTTTTTGAGCCAATTATGTAATAAGCTGGAGGTGGAGATATGAAAGATTTTATTAAAAAGAATTTACCCAAAAAGAGTCAAAGCTTGTCTGAATGGTATAACCGGGTGGTAATGCTGGCTGAACTGGCTGATTATGGACCCGCCAGAGGGACTATGATTTTTCGGCCTTACGGATATGCGATTTGGGAAACGGTGCAGAAATACATGGATGAGAAAATCAAGGCCAGCGGGGTGGAGAATGCATATTTTCCGCTTTTTATCCCCGAGTCTTTATTGGCTAAAGAGAAAGATCATATCAAGGGGTTTGCTCCTGAGTTGGCGGTAGTAACGATCGGAGGCGGAGAAGAATTGAAGGAGAGGCTGGTAGTAAGACCGACCAGTGAAACGATAATGTACCAGGCGTATGCCAATTGGATAAAGTCATGGCGGGACTTGCCGGTTTTGGTTAACCAATGGAATAACGTAGTCCGCTGGGAAAAACGTACTTATCTGTTTCTTCGGACTCTGGAATTTCTGTGGCAGGAAGGACATTGTGCTCATGCGACCTGGGAAGAGTCGTGGGAGAGGGTGCTGTGGGGAATTAAATTGTACGAGCAAACATATCGTGAAATATTTGCATTGCCAACGGTGGTGGGAAGGAAATCGGAATCTGAGAAGTTTGCCGGGGGTGTGGCGACTTTGACTTGTGAAGTTTTGATGCCGGAAGGCAAGGCTTTGCAGGGTTGCACATCGCATGATTTGGGGCAAAATTTTTCCAGAGCACAGAACATCAAGTTTCAGGATAAAGACAGAAGTGCCAAATATGTCTGGCAAAACAGCTGGGGTTTTACCACCAGATCTATAGGAGGAATGCTAATGGCACATGGGGATGATGCGGGAGCGGTACTGCCCCCAAGAGCTGCTCCTGTTCAAGTAGTAATCATATTGGCAAAAAGCGAAACCGACGTAACGGAGTATGCCAAAAAAGTTGAGTTGGAGTTGGTTCAACTGGGTTTAAGAGTGAAATTGGACGATCGGGAAGAGGAGTCAATGGGGTACAAAATCAATAAATGGGAACTGAGAGGGGTGCCCTTACGGATTGAAATTGGCATTAAAGAGGTGAGGAGTCAGAATTTGACGATTGTTAGAAGGGACAACCAGACCAGACTTCTGATTTCAAATAACAACTTGGGAACAGTCAAGACGTTGCTGGACACTATTCAGTCTGATATGTTGGCTAGGCAGGAAAGATTTCTAGCTGAGAATACTTTTGAGGCTATTACGTATAATAGATTTAGCGAAATAATGAAAACAACGAAAGGTTTTATTAAGGCGTTTTGGTGCGAGCGAGCGGAATGCGAAATGACAATTAAAGAAGAGACCAAAGCTTCGACTAGATGCCTTCCTTTGGATGCGCCGAAAGAAAACGGAGTCTGTGTTAAATGCGGTGAACCGGCAATTCACCGCTGGTTATTTGCTCAGGCCTATTGAGGAGGTGATGATGCATGGCAACTATTGATGATTTTAACGCACTAGATATCAGAGTGGGAAAAATTGTGGAAGTTGAGGATTTCCCCGAGGCAAGGAAACCTTCATATAAGCTAACAATTGATTTTGGACCAGAAATCGGGATAAAGCACTCAAGCGCTCAATTGGTTAAGCACTACACAAAAGAAGAGCTAAAAAACAAGCTGGTGTTGGGTGTGGTCAATTTTCCCCCGCGCCAAATCGGTCCTTTTATATCCGAATCACTTACTCTGGGAGTTCCGGATGAAAACCATGATTGCATTCTAATTGCACCCGATAAAGCCACGGCAGTGGTAGGAGGAAAACTATATTAGGATTGATTCCAGAATTCGAATTTCGATCTAGCGTCGATACTATTAGACGAGTTCTGATCAGGGTTTGGGTGGGTATGGGCGGAAATCCGTTCGAACCTGTTTAGCCATTAAGTTATTATTGGGTTATGTTCAAAATCGTGGCCTGCCCGGTTGATAAAAGAGAAGTGGGGGAGTTGGCTCGTGAGATCGGGGGCTTTTATATTTGAAAATGTATGACTAAACGACAGGTTTGGCAAACGATAGCCTTGGATTTGAAGAGAGCGGCTAATTATTTGCATGCTAAGAGATACCGGCAGGCAGAATTTTATTTAGATGAGGCCAAACAACTGTACAAGACCGCTTCTTTTGACGACAAGATGCGCTCTGTTGAGAAGTTTATAAGCTTTAGCGGTGATCCGGAAGGGATTTTGTTGGGGAGCAGTATTATTTCAGGGAGACTGTAAAACCCGGCTGGCCTGATGGAAAGTATTCTAGCCTGTTCCTCTCAAATTTAGTATTTACTATCTTTGTAAAATATGTTAGAAGTTCTTAAATGTCAGATGAACGTTTAGGTCCGGCAGAAACAAGGGTAGATATTAGAAGATATATCGAAGAACACCCCGAAGGTGTAAATATTTCTCCAACTGTTCTTGCGGCCATTGCTAGGCAGAGAAAATGGTCGGATCTTGTAGATCCTGTAAGAAGAATAACTTCAGGTCTAAAAACTTTAGGAGTTGTACGTATAGAGGGTTTAATTGCTAAACCCGTTCCTCGAAGGAAGCATTAAAATTTGTTCAGAGGGCTTTGATGGAAGACGTCTGCGGTAAACCACTACCCCCTTTGATACAGAACGAAGCTGTTACGCACAAAATTTAACATAACAGACTAGATAGAATGGCCTCACGCGGTTATAATCTCACTTAGTAAAACAACTAAATAGCCATGAATATGCCTGATTTCGATGAGTCTCGAGTTATATTTGAAAAGAGATGGCAGGAGTATGTTAATAATTTTCTTGCCTCACCATCTAATTCCAAGGTATTTAAAGCGTACGAGTCCGGGGGAATCTTATCTCCTGAAAATAGGAATGTGGTAGAGCATCAAATCATGGCAAGATTCGTAGTTGAGGTGTTGTGTGATTTGTGTGGTGTAGACGGAAATGAAAAGGAAGACGGCTTAACAGCAGCAAGTCTGCACGATTTCAATGTGCTCGAAGAAAAATTCGGCAGAAGAAACGGGAAATATAAACATTACCGGGATATAGAATCGCTGAAAGAAAAAGATCGTAATACACTCAGAGAGTTGGGGTTTTCAGAGGAAGCAATTAGTCTGACGGATGCTAACATAACGCACGAAGAGGGGGGTCCAAAATCACTAACCGCGATGTTTTTGTTCTTGGCTGACGCCTGCATCTCCGGAACAAAAATCGTAGATATCAGAAAAAGATTTGCGGATACAAGGATGGGGTGGCGCAGCGACAAGAAGCGAATAGATGATAAAACAGCGCAGGAGAATGCATATTATTATGATCATTTTTGGAAAGGGGCTCCGGGGCACGGAGACAGGCCGCATGATGAAGTACAACTGGAAACTGCCGCAAGAATATGTAGTGATTTGGTAGGAATATTAAGAGAGAAGCAGGCAGATACTAAAAATCCCAAATACGCACGCATATTTGGCCCAAATGGAGATTCAAACCTACTTCCAGAGTATATACGGGATAAAGTGAACGAAAAAGTTGCAAACGTCTAAGGGGAGATTTGTAATATTCATTGGGATTAGTTCTCGATATTTGCAGGGACTGGCGGACTGTCTGGGAACCTGGTTTTGGGTATAATCAGTCTTATGGATGAAATTAAAGTAGCTTCACTAGAAGATTTGGGTTGGGGTGGGTATTTTAAAAATGAACACTCTATAGCCAGAGTGGTTGCCGAATATAGAGAAGCGTATAGGGTCAGAAGCATAAATGGAGAATTTTTAGCAAAAATTACCGGTAAACAACTGTTTTTGGCGACCAAACGGGAAGATTATCCGGCGGTAGGTGATTTCGTGGTGATAGATGAAATGTCCGGGAAAAAAGCAGTAATTCGTGAGGTGTTGCCCAGAAAGACCTGGCTTAAGAAGAAGTACAGCGATAAAGAAGAAAACCAGCTGATAGCAACTAACATAGACGCGGCATTTATAGTGGGATCTCCGGATAAGGATTACAGTTTGAATCGTTTTGAGAGATATTTAGTTATTGCTAAGGACGGGGGAATTAAGCCGGTCTTAATTATTAACAAAACCGACTTACTTTCTGAGGCGGAATTGCGCGCCAAAATATCGGAGATTAAGGAAAGATTTGGGGAGGTTGATATTCTTCTGACTAGTACAGTGACTGAGCTGGGATTAGGAGAGCTGGAAAAGTATATTCTAAGGGGTAAGACATATTGCTTTTTGGGTTCTTCCGGAGTAGGCAAATCGACACTTATAAATAAATTACTGGGTAAAAATGAAATTAAAACGATGGAAATTAGTGAAACATCCGGCAGGGGAAAACACACCACCTCAACCAGGGAGATGTATTTTTTAAAAAACGGGGGAATAGTCATTGATAACCCAGGAACCAGGGAGGTGGGTACGGGAGATTCAGTTAGGGGTATGGAAAATGTGTTTGATGAAATAAGATTACTGTCTCAAAACTGCAGATTTTCTGATTGCACGCATACAAACGAACCTAATTGTGCGATTATCACAGCCGTGGAGTCTGGAAGTTTGGATAAAGATAAATATGCGAATTTTCTAAAGTTACGAAAAGAATCGGAATTTTATAAAATGAGTGAGCTGGATAGAAGAGCTAAAGATCGGAAGTTTGGAAAATTTGTTAAGAAGGCAAAAAATGAGCTTGAGATGTATTGAATTTTTTACTTAAAGCTATTTTGCAGGTTTGGACGCCATAGCCCTGAGCGGAGTCGAAGGGGAAGATACTCGAATTTTGTATGGGCAACTTGCCTCTTTTGGAACTAAGCAATAAAATCCGGCAAATGGCTCGTGAACGCGGGTTTGAATGTCTGTTTAGCAGTAATCCAAAGGTTTATTTTATCGAGCAAGTTATTGAACAGCTCGATGTACTCGAGGCTCTCTTTTTGTGGGAACAGGGATTGGAACATATCTCTGGCTTAGTGACTGGATGTTTCGATATACTACACCCTGATCAAGTTGAGTTTTTACAAGCAGGAAAAAGAAAGGTTCAGACGTTAATTGTGGGGGTTGATAGGGATGAAACGGTGAGACTAAAAGGTCCAGGAAGACCAATTTTTAATCTTAGACAAAGGTGCGAAATGCTGGCGGCTCTTGATTGTGTAGACTTAGTTTTTCCAATTCCCTTTGCTTTGGGAAGGTATGAGGAGTCACCCGAAAACGCTACCTTGTTCGAAGCCTTAACTGATAGATTATTCAACTCTACTTTGCCGAGGCAAGGTATACATTGTCTAATAACAAATGAAGCTGCAGATCCGTTTTGGCGGGAAAAGAAAGAGCGGGCTGAAAAACTGGGAGTTGGCTATATTGGTTTGAATATGGAGAGATCTACTAGCTCGAGTCAGGTGGCAACTAAAATTCAAACAGGGGGTTAGGCATTCTTTATGGTTGCAGCCCTGGATGGAAGACATCCGAACCTATTACTCTCAAAACCGATAATAGAGTATCTATTTTAATATTTCTCTTACAGTAGCCTGGACAAGGATTTCCATTGTATCGATAATTTCAGAGTTCTGTATATGGGGGGTGATTAATTGTAAATCTGTGCACGCAAGCAGAATTGTTTTTGGACCCTGGTCTAGTAGTCCTTTGGTTATTTTTAACAATTTTTCCCTGTCTTCACCATCCTGTCTACTGTGAACCAGGTGGTTGATGATTTCGCCCATTTGGTTCTGATCCTCCTCAACTGGACTTTTTACTTTTATACCATTTGAGGTAAGAACCTCTTCATATAACCTTTTTCTGATGGTGGAGGAGGTGGCTAAAAGACCAACTTCGGTGACTTTGTTACTATTGAGGCGACTTAATGTTTCATCCACTATGCTCAAAACAGGGACTTTCACTGATTCTCGGATTTGGTTAATAAAAATATGAACTGAGTTACATGGGATGACGATAAAATCTGCTCCGCCCTTCTCCAGTCTTTTAGCGGCATCTAACAGATAAGGCAGATATTTTTCTTCTCCCTGAGAATTCTTGATGAATTCCTCTTCTATCTGATAGGGGAGGGGGACGTTCCAAATCAGCATTGGCGGACGGTTTATCCGATCCTTTTCAAAACAGGAGAAAATTACCTCCAGATAAAATTTGGAAGTTGTTTCCGGACCCAGTCCGCCAATTATGCCTGCAGTTTTCATTCTCGGACTTAATTATATAGCAGGTTCGATTCCAATTAGCCGTTGATATAGTTTGATATGTTTTTTAGCTTCAAATTGAGTTAGCTGCCCTGGATGGAAGACATTCGAACTTTTTACGTTCAGTTATCTTGTTAGTTGGAATAAACAGACTTATACTTTTTCCGTAATGATAATAAATCGTAATAATTCGCGTTTTTGGGAGGCTTTGGAAGATATATTGAATAATTCTTCAGTAGTAATAGACCGGCCAGGGGGCAGTGCTCATCCAAGATTTCCGAAGTTTATTTATCCTCTGGATTATGGTTTCCTCGAAGGGACTTCTTCTATGGATGGTGGGGGAATTGACGTGTGGAAGGGGACCGGTACTAACGGTTTTGATGCGATACTTTGTGTTGTTGACACAATCAAAAAAGATTCAGAAATAAAAATATTACTTAACTGCACCCCAGAAGAAAAAAGAAAGGTGCTGGAGTGTCAGAATACAAAAAAGATGAAGGCTATGATGATAAATCGCGACGGGACACTTTCGTGAAAAGCTAGACGTCGTCTGGTGAAGCTAAACGAAAGATTGTTACAAAGCTCTGTTGTGGCAGGACTAGTGGACTATGTTGGAACCTGGTTTAGGGAAAATAGGTTTGGTTTTGCTGTGTAAATGGTGGGGGGCGGGTAAACCCGTTAGCTTTATTGTCGTAAAATTACTGAGGTATTGGAAAGACAGCCTTTTTGGGTTAATATCGCCCCAGGAACGAGTATGAGTGACGATATTAAATGGGTGGTAGATAATGCAGTGAAGTTATCTATTTTGGCGATAGCCTTATCAGTGGCATATTACTTTGTATTTTTTTTGCCAAATAAACAGAACCAGGAATTGGAATTAAAAAGGCAACAGTATCAGGACCAGATAGTTGCCCAGCAAAAGGAAGACGAACGGGAACAACAAAAGATTTTAGATGTACAGAAACAGGCTGCAGAGAATAGGTCATTATTGGATAAGTGTTTGGAAAACGCTGAAGATTCGTATCACCTGAATTGGAGAAATAGTTGTAGGACAAGAGGATTAATGCCAAGTGGGTGTGAGGAGGAGTCAATTAACCTGGAGTTTTCTGATTATCAGAAACAACATAATTTGCCAACTTCTACCATTGAGGGATGGGATGATTATTGGAAAGTTTACAGTGCAAAAAAGGATAAATGTACCTGCAGCTTGCCTACATATAATGCAGACGACATAACTGAGACTGAAAAAAACTCAAAGGACGAATGCTTTAAAAGATATCCACAGAATTAGGGGTATATTACGGTTGGTGTTGTCGCTGGAACCTGGTTTAGCCTGAATTGGTGGAGAGAAAGGGGGATTAGCCTTTGCTGGGTGGTTTAGGAGGAGTGGATGTTTGTACTGCGCAGGACTAAGATTACCCAGGACATGGACGAGGAAAATAATGCTCTTTCTTATTTATTTTGGGGTGGGGTAATAGTCTTCATTATTTGGGCATTCATTTTTAACAATAAGCCCGATACTGAATACATTAGGGAAGAATTCGACAATGGTAAGGCTATCGAAATGGAGGTTGACGACTCGATCACTAGAGACAATTGGGAGTGTACAGGTGATTGCTCTGGTCATGATGCTGGATATGAATGGGCAGAAGAGAAGGGGATAACTGATCCAAGTGACTGTGGTGGCAAATCAGAGTCTTTTATAGAGGGGTGTGAGGCTTATGCGAACGAAAATTATTAAGGTAGGTGGGCATTGATGGGGTGGGGGACTACGTGGGAACCTTTTTTGTTTGTATTGATAGAAGGTATGGGGAAGTAAACCTTGTCAGGAATTTTTGTGCCCTAGGGTCCTTTTTTTAGGTTAGATCGGAAATTTATCCAACTTATAAAAATTTTTACTCTGTCAATGAGGCTCAGATTTGAAAGTAAGGTGTCTGCTCTGTCTCCAATGTGTTCAATGTAGTCCTTAAAATAATTTATTTCAGATTGCTTTGGTTCAAAGATTGATTCCCCGCCGGTGAAGCTGGGAATTTTTTTCCAATCCTGTACAAATGCTCTAATCATGGTTGAGAGTGATGGGTTGTACATTTTGACATTTCTAGCGATGTGTATCAGGCGTTGTGATATGTTTTCAGAGAATTTGAGCGATGGTAAACATTGTTCTTCGAATTCGGCCAACCGATCTTGAATTTTATTTCTAAGCTTGCGTTTTTCGGTCTCATCTTCACCCAAGGATTTAAGCTTATTAGACAAGTTGTAGTTGTAAAATATTCCGATCAAACTGATTACTGCGGGTACTGAGGCTAAGACCAAAGCAAATTTTTCTGAAAGTGTCATATATTACGTTTATGCAAAAAGTTTTGTTATTTCCGAATCCCATGATTCAGTATGGATAACTCTTTTGATCGATAAATTGCCTTGTATTATCTGTGCTTTGGTGAGTTTGGAAAGGGTTTCCCAGTTGTTCCCAAATACGTAAGTGGCGTTGCCATACTTGATGCACTCGAGTAGGTAAAAGCCTCTTTGCCCAAAGCCAAAAACTACATACCCCTGAAAACCGCCAAAACCAATGGCGTGTAGGGTGGGTTTGTAACTTCGAATTTTGTCTACCCTATGTGTAGCCCATGGCTGGTTACCTTTGGGTAGCTGATTTATGACCGTTTTTAATCTATCGGACACCCTTTCCCAGGGGTATTCACCTGGTGGGAGTATTTCCCAGTTGAGTCTTACTTCTTTAGGTGAAAAGTAACCTTCGAGATTATTGGAGACAATGTCGAATTCACCAAAAATTTCAAGCATCAAGTTTGCGAGGTGGAGAACTTCCTTTTCGTTTTCTGGTTTGCTTTGAACTACCCGGCTGGAAAACATGAGTTCGCCTGTTGGAGTTTGAAGTATTTCGAGTTCTTCTGAGGGTGGTAGCACTTTTTCTCTGGGATATCTTTGGTAAGGAACATCAACAAATTTGCTCATTGGAACTGTGTTGTAACGGCCGTCCCATTGTTTCCAATGCCACTTGACTGTGCGGTAAGCAGTTTCCATTGGTAGATCAGTTCTTTTTATTTCCTTGCCCAGGGCATTGAATCTGGTAGTTGGGCCAAATGTGGGTGGGGGGAGTATTTTGTGACCTACTGAAATGGGTAAGTTGAAACCAATTCTAATGGCTATCTGGTCAGTGGTGGAGTTGGTGGTGGCAATGAGTCGAAATTGTTCACCTGGTTTTAAGAATCCAAAATAAGACTTGTAATCGTGGATTGACGTCTTTTTAATCTTCATGAGGCTGATTGTACCACAATTTCTGGTAAATGCAAGATTGTTCTTGTATAGTGTGTTATGATTTAATACGATTGAAAGGCATTATGGTAGGATTACATCCAAGGCAAATAAAAATTCTGGAGCTGCTGAAAGGTGGTGATGGCCAGGGTTTAAGCGTGAGGGAGATTCAGAACTTACTTGGGATTTCCTCACCAAGTGTTGTTCAGCACCACATTGTTCAATTGGAGCGGAAGGGTTATCTTCGCAGAAATCCTAATAACCCTCAGGATTTTCAGGTTTTGGCTGATAGCCCTGATAGGGAAGTGACCTATTTGAACGTTTATGGGTTGGCTCAGTGTGGTCCAGGAGGGAGAATTCTTGATGGCAATCCCATTGAGAGAGTTCCCATCAGCTCAAAATTGCTTGGATTCTCCTCCTCGGAAGCATTTATGGTTAAGGCGAAAGGAGATTCGATGGTGCCACTTATTGCTGAGAACGACTATGTGGTTGCTAGGGTAACGAATGACAAACCACCTGGGGGTGAAATTGTTGTTGCTGTCAATGATGGTAATGCGACAATAAAAAAAATAAATTATTCAGGAGGTGAGGTTGTCTTGTCGTCTATTAACAGGGATTATTCGCCAATGATTGTATCGCCAGATTTCAGGGTGGAGGGTGTAGTTAGAGGTGTATATAAATATGCCAATCCCACGGTAAAATAATTTATGGCGAAAATATCATGGTCGGAGGCATTGGCTGATTATTTGGGGGGATGAGACGTCGAGTTACCAATCCTTGGTGGGGAAATTTGGGGTATCGAAGCAGGGACGGGAGGAATCGAACCTCCACTAGAGCTTTTGGAGAGCCCAGGTCTACCATTAACCTACGTCCCTAGACAGTTTAATTTTACAGGAGTTGCTGAAGAAAGAGAAGCTTACTTGAGTTTGGCGTTTTCCTTGTGGGTGGTGTGCTTTCGGCACTTCTTACAGAATTTATCCAACTGGATTTTTTCGGGGACGTTAACCTTGTTACGTTCTCCGATATAGTTTTGGGTTTTGCAGACGCTGCAAACAAAACCAAAGATCTGACGGGCACCTTTTTTGGCCATAGTTTTGTGATTTTACTCGAAACTGCCTCCCATGTCTATTGGGTGACTGGCGGAACTGGGGTAGCAGCCGCTGGTTGGGTTGGCATGTTCCAGGCCGGAGAAACTGGAGCCGGAGCACTTGAGAGCGGTGCTTGTGGCATTGTTGCCGGAGCCATGGGAACTACGGGTTCTGGGGCTACTGGAGCTATGACAACCGGTTCCGGAGCCATTACCGGTGGTGGGGTCACGACAGGGGTCGGACTGAAAACCGGAGTGGGGGGAACGCTGACTGTGGCTGCTGCCTGGTCAATACTGGCCTGAGCCTGACTGACGTCTGGGGCGACTGAGGCTGCTGTGGTTGCGGTAGAGTTTTCTACGCCACAACGTTCGCATACCCAAACAGTGCGGCCATCGTTGGTGGTAACAGCTTGACAGTTGACGCAGTTAATTGGTTGTTGAGGATCCAAAAAAATTCACCCCCTGATAAATTGCGCGAAAATAAATTGCGCAATAGCCTGTTAACTATATGTGATAATTGACACCCCGGTCAAGACACAACACAATGGATAGGTGGACTACGCAAGTAAGTTGGGGGGAATGCAAAGCTTTTCATTGTCGGGAATGTCTTCCCCGGTTGAGATTGTGGACCAGGTGATCGGTCAGGCGGTAAAAGATTCGGCTTCGGATATTTTGTTTGAGCCTCAGGAGAAAGATGTGGCGGTCAGACTGAGAGTAGATGGAGTGCTGCAGGTGGTGGGAGTAATGCCGCACGGAGCTTACGATCAGGTGCTGTCAAGAATCAAGGTGTTGGGAAATATGGACGTAACTGAAAGCAGGAAACCTCAGGAATCAAAGATAAGATTTGAAGTGGACGGGCATCCGTATGTGCTAAGGGCTGCTATTGTATCTACCAATTTCGGACAAATGGTGGCTTTAAGAGTTCTTGACGCCCCTAAATTCACTGAATTTACGGATTTGGGAATGTCGGCTGACCTGTCAGATAAAATCAAAAAGAACATTTCCGGGAGATACGGATTGTTTTTGGTCTGCGGACCGACGGGATCCGGAAAAACTACAACGGTGCATGCCTGTTTGAAGCATTTAAATGATGGGGAAGTAAATATCATGACCTTGGAAGACCCGATTGAATACATCATGGGCGGAATTAATCAGATGCAGATTGGGGAAGAGGTGGGATTGGACTTTGTTTCCGGACTGAAACTTATTTTGCGACTGAATCCGGACATTGTTTTTGTGGGAGAAATCCGGGATGCGGAAACGGCCCGGATTGCGGTTCAGGCATCACTGACCGGGCATTTGGTTATTTCAACAATTCACGCCCGAAACAGTGTGGGAGCGTTGTACAGATTGATAGATTTGGGAGTGGACCGATACATGATCAATTACGCCCTGCGGGCAATTGTGTCACAAAGGCTGATGCGGCGGGTGTGTGACCACTGTAAGGAAGAGTATGCACCGGAACAAACTGAGGTGAAGGCATATGTCACCGAAAAAGGAGCACCGCCTTCAAGGCTTGTGCATGGAAGGGGATGTGATTTGTGTAATCAGACCAAGTATCGGGGCAGGGTGGGAATTTACGAGCTGTTAGAAATGGACGATGGTGTAAGGCAAATGGTGACTTCAGTGGCATCAGAATCAGAATTCAGGGCTGGTTTAAACAGTAAAGGTTGGGTGGGAATGAACCACGAGGGGATTAGACTGGTGGATGAAGGAGTAACTTCACTGCGGGAGTTTGTGAGAACAATGTACGATGCGAGGTAATAGAAGTGAGCTGGAGCCTGGAGTGAGAATCGGACTCACGACTTCATTCTTACCAAGAATGCGTTCTGCCACTGAACTACCCAGGCGACGTAATTATTATATCTGACTAAATGCTGATGTGAAGAGTTAAAGACCCTTTAGACTACTTACTTTCTTTTCGGGTGTCGTAAAGTCGGCGGGTAAGATCCTCGCTGGCCAGAATCCACTTGTGATGAGTGGTTTGGTTGACGTATTTTAGTTGAAAGCTTAGATCGAGAAGAGCGGTAATTTTAGCTATGGATAAAATGCATTTTTCCAAAGTTTTGGGCACATCTGATTCTGAGAATCGGGTTGAACTTTCGGCAAAGTCTTCCAAAAGTGAAGTACCCAGGTTGCGAATTTGGGGAATCAAGCCTGAGCTTTCATAGCTGGGGAAACTACCGGTGAGGACAAACAGGTCTTTGGTATATTGACGGAGTTGTTCGTAAAGAACTTGATTTAGAAATTTAAAGGACATGATAAATTTATATCACAATTTTATCTGAAAGTTAGAAGAGAAGTCTCTAAAAGATCCTTGTGTTTGTCCCAGGCGGATTCGAGTGAGGTGGCGGTGACAATATACGCCCGGCTATCTTCAATGAGAATGAGTTGGATATTTTTGATGTGAAAGACACCCTGAACAAAAGTGCCGCCAATGATTCTGGCCTGGGATCCGGCTGTTGTTGTAACCGGCCGATCTTCGGTTGAGCGATAGTTTTGCAAAAGCTTGGGCAGCATCTCTTTGGTGGCGGCTACATAGGTATCCAAATCTAGACCGGGAACCGATTCTGAGGTGACGTTGATATTGGTGGTGAACTGGTTTTCGCCTTCTTTGTCCGTTTGGTTGTTAAAGAAAAAAACCAGGGTGCCAAATTGTCCGCTTTCGTCCGTTCGCCAACCTTTGGGGGCATTGATTTTGAAACCAAATTTAGAGTTGGTGTACGCAGTCTGTTCGAGAGAACTTGAAACTGATTGCTGGGTGGGAGCGGGTTTGGGATCGATAAGGAGTTCGGTTGATGGTTTTTTGGTGTTAACAAAGAAATAAATACCGATTGAAGCCAGGCTGACTAGTAAAATAGCGATAAAGCCGGTTAAGAGGTGGTTTTTAGGACGGGGTGGGGCAATGGTGGTAGTGGCCTGAGATAGAGCTTCGTCGATGTCGTGCTGCTGCCATCCTTGTTGGATCAGGGTTTGGATGATTGATGAGGGCGATATCCCAGACTGGATTTGTTGCCTGATGTAGTCGAGCAGTTGCTGATTTGCCATGGTGCCGGGAGCAGGATTCGAACCTACGTAGCCTAAGGCGCCTGATTTACAGTCAGGTGTGATTGACCGCTCCACCATCCCGGCGATAATTATGATTTTAACAAAATTCAGACGCTTCGTGTTGCTGACGGTCAAATCTTTAAGTACTTGAACTCTTGTTACTGACGAAATATATCATTCCCAATCTTCGATTAGGGGTCGATATTCTCTTTGAATTTCTAAATATGATTTTTTGAGAATGACTTCAAGTTTTATCTGGGGGAATAGATGTCTAAATAAAGCATCTCTTTCTTGTGAATATAAATTCATGTAGTTTTTAACTTCGATATAAGTTTTAACTTTAGGCAAATAGAAGTCTGGACGGTAGGTGTGGATTCCTAGATTAAAACGTCTGGGGGCATATTGCCATTTAATCCCGACTAAATTGAACGTTCTGGCAAGATTGGCTTCCCATGTACTATAAAAACAAATTTTGGGATCAATATCGATTCTTACTCCAGATTTGCCTTTTGAGGCCTTAGGCGACGTGGTTTGATGGCCAATCGTGGTTATGGCACAAAGAGAGCTACAGTATTTTCGTGACTTTGTTAAGTACCTGGCGACTTTAAATATTTGTTTACAATCAGGGTTTTGGCAGGTCAGGGTGACAAGTGGCAATTTTACTTGTTTAGGAGGTCTGATCCCGGCAAGTTTGAGACATTTCGAAATTTTATTTCTGATTATTTCTGGCATGTGTTTTCCCGTGTTGTGAAACTGAGCCGAACATCTTCTTGAACAGAATATTTGCCTAGCGTACGGCTTTGTCTCAAAAATACTTGAACATTTTGGGTTGGGACAAACCTTGGTAATAGTGGGGCTAGTTAACTTTGTATATTTTCCAGCTAGCCAATTGGCTTTAGTAATGCGGGATTGTTTGGATCGATACGTAGGGGTTTGGTAGAACTGGGGTGCCACACTTTAATTATTCCGAAATTTACCCGAATGTCAAGAGAAATAGATTATGAGCCGATGGGCAGAATTGAACTGCCGTCTGAGGGTTACAAAACCTCGGCTCTGCCATTGAGCTACATCGGCTTAACTAAGATGATTTTACAATAAAAAGTCCTGCCAATAGGGATGAAAGGTTTCTCCCTGAGGGAACTCAGGTGGGCGAGCTGTTCTGACAACTAATGGAGTCAGAAACGATTTCAAAAGTACTAGGACGTTTGAAATATTAAGCAAGCCCTGAGAAATTTAAATAGTCAAGGAAAACATCCTTTGCTATCCCATTTTGACAGGACCCTTTAATTATATAGGAAGAGCGCAATAGGGGAAATGGCTAAGGAAACAGAAAACCGAGAAGAAAATTGGCGATGGGGGAAACAAGGAGTGAGGCGATTGACGCCCCACCAATAATAGGCAGAATCAGGAGTAACAAAATAAGAGGCCGGTTTTGGTTTTGATAGCGAAGGGCGGATTCGTTGGACATGAGAAGGCCAATAATTTTAGAGCCATCCAGTGGGGGAACTGGGATTAAATTAAACAGGGCCAAGAAAATATTCAGGCGGACTAAAGAATAAACAACTGCACCTACTAGCATGGGCGGGCTGGTGAAATTTAAAACAACAGCCAATAAGACAGCCATGATTAAATTACTGGCCGGTCCGGCCAGGGCGATTAAGGCGGTATCCTTTTTGGGATTTTTTAAATTGAAGGGGTCAAAAGGGGCAGGTTTTCCCCAACCAAAAAAACCGGTGACTAAAATAACCAAAGTTCCCATGGGGTCTAAATGGGCCAGGGGATTTAAGGTAGTCCGGCCCAGGGAACGGGGAGTGGGGTCTCCCAGATAATCGGCCATGTAGGCGTGGGCTGCCTCATGAATACCGATGGCCATAATTAATCCACCGAAAATAAGCGCAAAAGCAGCCGGTGAGGAAACCAGGAGATCAAGCATTAGGGTTGGTAGTGATTTAGCCAAGTAACGTAATCGGCACCGTCTACTTTACCATCATTATTGAAATCACCGACACTGGCTCCACCGGCAACTGCTTGTTCATAGTGATTTAGCCAAATGATGTAATCGAGTCCGTCAATTTTTAAATCACTGTTGGCATCACCAGGAATCGGAGTGGGGATGGCACTGGGCGTTTGGGTGGGGGACTGAGTTGAAGTGGGAACAGAAATAGTCGGCTGGAGAGTGGGTACGGGAGTAATAAGAGAGGTGCCGGGAGCGGAGATGGTTTTGGTCAGTCCCTGGATGTAGAAAAGATCGCCGGTTTTTAGCGCGGGGACATCTACGTACGGCTCTAATTGACTGCGGGTGGCATTAAGAACGTAGCGTTTGGCGTTTAGAAGACCGGTTCTGTCCTGCCAGGGCTGAACACTAACTTCTCCGGCTGCTTCCGGGGCGTTAACCATAAACCAGTAGGGAGCCATACGTTCATAGGCTGTCACCTGATTGGTGACTTCCGGTAGGGCATGCTGGCTCATGAAAGAGCCGACTTCGGGGACCAGGTCGAGAAAATCAACCGTGAAGGTGTAAGCGCCGCCGGTAAGGGCGCCGCTTCTGAAGTAGAGCAGATCGTAGATCAGGCCGTAGGTCGAATATTGGGACCACTGAGTGCCGATTTGCTGGGTGTGGAAAGTAATTTCTCCCACATCGGGCCGGTATGCCTGGACCGTCCACAAGTGGCCACCATTTTCAAACCCGGTTTGGGAGAGGCTTTCGGGGTTTTTACTTAAGGCCAGGCGCATCAAAAGCAGTTTAGTGAAGACCTGTTTTTGGGTATCGGTGTTGGCTGCGGCCTGATTGCCTAATTTAATATAGCCCAGATATCCGGCCAGGTAGTTATTAAGAGTGTAGGGAGTGCTAATTCTGAAGCGGTTCCCGGTAAAGGGATTTTGGAGCTTGTTGGAAACTGCGGAAAAGAGAGTTTGGGCATTGCCGAATTCCTGAGCATATTTGGCCAGGGTATATAAACTTTTGGGTGAGTAAGACCAGCCTTGAGTATCGATAGACCAGTTTACAGAGGTGTTTTGGTTTATAACCCGATTGGCCCGGTTGAACTCATATTCAAAATCCGGAAGAGGGAGATGGTCTTCCCGGCGGGTTCCACTGCCAAAGCCGGTGTGGACGATCGAAGTGATTGGATCGTGACTGTATTCACTCTGAATGTAAGTGCGAAGGGCCAATTGCTGATCTGACGGAAGTAGCGGTAGTGCATCAAGCAGAGTAAGAATTGTTTCTGAGGGGTTGTGGTAATACTGGAACAGCCATTCTCCGGCTGAGTTGTCTAAGTTATTGAGAATGCCGTAGTAAATGCGGTAGGGGCGTAAATGTCCGGCAGTTTCCATAGCTGAAATCTCCCGGCTTAAGCGAGAAACCAGCGGATCTGAAGCTGAAGCTGCAGTGGATGAAGCCGGGGATTGGGTCCACAAAGAGGAAACTCCGGGAATGGTCACGCTAAGTTGACCGGTGTTGGCAACGGCAGCCCATCTGCCTAAAGGAAGAGGGTAATTAAGATCCAGGTGGTTTGCCAGGGGCTGGGAGTTGAAAGTGATTTGAGTGTTATTCCAGGCAGCCAGCGCGGTAGTGGGAGGAATAAAGGCGACATCTGAAGGAGTACTGCCACCGGCAAATCCGAATTTAGTAAAAGCGGAATAACTGTAAGTTTGGGTGGCACTAGCGGTGGTAAAGGAGGAGTTTTCGGTCCAGGAGGTGGGGAAAACTCTGGCCAGCTGATCGATTTGATCGGCTTTGGATACTTCAGCTGTGTTCGGCCCTGCTACCTGCCAGCGATCTAAGATTGAGTTCAGGCGATCGTCGGCATAATAGGTGGGGCCTTTGCCGGGTAAGGGACTGCTTAAACCATTAAAAGGAGTAAGGCTGATGTGTCCGGTTGATGAGGCAAAGTTTAAGATGATTCCGGTTGAACGGACGCTGATTGAGGAAGGACGATTTTCCAAGGAAACGACAACCGGAAACCAGCGATGGTTGTCGGAAGTGTCCCAGACTATAAACCAGCCGTCGGTCAGGCTGCTGCCGGCAACGTCGCCTGCGCCGATAACCCGGGTGATTCCGGATGCGGATGGATAGGCAATTCCGGCAACCGGCCCGGAGAGTTTGAGATATGAGCCGGTGTTATGTAATAGCAGGGTAGGAGTAACAGGCGAGGTGCGGATAGTCAGAGTGCCGTTGTCATAAGTAGAAGTGAGGGTAGGAGCAAATGTCGAAGCTGTGACTGTGGTTTGGGTGGGCATAAGTGAGGGGTGGGCAATAACAGAAAATGGATTAAACACATACATGGGATACGAATTCAAAGCGGCGTTTGGCCTAAGGTCTAAATACGATTCCTGTTGGTGCCATGTAGGCCAGATGTTGGTATTGGAGGTGACATTGGAAAAGATTCCGGTAATTTTTAGAGGACCTTCGGTGGCTGTTACCTGGACGCCGGTATTTTTGTTTCGAATTGAAGCAATGGCGGCGGTTTGATTCCAAAGGTATTGTTTGGCAGTTCCCTGGGAACTGAATTCAACCAGGGCGTTATTGGTGATGGAGTAGACCTTCCCGCGAAAAGGAATCATGGGCGCCTGATCACCGGATTTCCAATAGCCATATGGCCAACCCCGGCGGAACAATTCGGGAACGAGGTAACTTAAGAAGCTGTCGCCGCCCTGATCCCAATAATTGCTGGACTGGGTAGGGCTGGATGAATAACGAAAGACTCTGGCTGCCCGTTCGGCCATCAGTTTATGGTGAATAAAGTTGGGGCCGGCCGCATAGGCTGAGGGTTCGTCGATGGCCCAGTTACCTTCAGGTAAACTGAAATATCTACTGCCGGGAACCCAACCTACCAGTCCCCCCCGGCCGATGGCACTATTGGTGATGTAGTTGTTGCGGGCGTAAAGTACGTTATCAGATCCGATAAGCGGAGGATAAGCGGTGCCGGCTTTTCCGCCAACATAAGCAAATGGCATATGGTCGTCAACCTGGCCATTGCCTTCCAAATCGGCTAGATATTCATTTCCGTTGGCAGCGTAGACCATGAAATAAGTCCGGCGGTAAGCACGATTGGCAGATTCAGTGACCCGGGTGGCCGGATCGCAGGTGGTGGTGTTTTCCGAGAGAATATAAGTTTCGTTTTGGTTGTCTAAATAGGTGATGTGTTTAGCAGCGCTAAGCATGGAAAATCCGTGCATCCAGGGCTGATTTCCGGCTTCAATGGGCACAATGGGCAGAAAGGAGGTAAAGGAGTTACGGTCGCATGTGCTGCCCTGCGAATACAAATCGGTTGATTCCAGGTGGGTTTGAGTGATGTCAAACAAACGAACGAAGATGACATATTTGGTGCCGTTGTACGAATAAACGACCGGCCAGTAGGACTGAAACATGGGACCGGGAAATTTGTCTTTTTGCGGGGTGGATGGGTCGGCGTCTGATTTCCAAATGATGGCTCCGGTGTCGGCACTGATGGCATAAGCATGCATGTCGTTACTGGCGACATACAGAACTCCGGCATCGTAGGCAGGGGATTGGTAAATGGTTCCACCGGTTTGCTGACGCCACTTAAGCGATCCGGTATTGAGATCAAAGGCATAAACTGATCCATCTCTGTTGGCGGCATAAACGGTATTGTTTATGACAATCGGATTGCTTTGAAACCCGGCTTCAGCTTCTGGACTGCGCCATAGAAGCTGATACGAATTACCATTATCCTTGATGGCGTGAATCCGCTTGTCCATTCCGGGAAGGTAAGCTACCCCGGCTACGACGGTAGGGGAGTTTCCTGAAGGAAGCGAAGTAGGATAATGCCATTTCAGTCCGGAGGTAGCTTGTCTTGATGGAGTGTCGAATCGGACGGCCGAAGGGTCAACGGCATACAATCCATCGGAAGCGGCCACATAAATAGTGTCACGACCCTGGGAATCTTTTGTAGCTATGGGGTGAATACGTTGGGAAACATAAGAACCGATGGGCAAAAACCAGTCGGGAGTTAATGTACCGGGAACATCTTCTGAAACTGTACTGGTGCGGTTATAGTTGCCGGCTACGGTAAACCAGTCAGTGGAGGGAGGCAGGGTTTGGGCGCGAGCAAGCTGAGGGGAACCGAGTAAACATACTAAAAGTATTAATAGATTGACGACTGTCATAACTGATATTTAACTATAGCTAATCATAATAGTATATTTGCGAACGGATGTGAACAGGTATTTGGATTGCAGTGATTTGCTGATTGCAAGGATTAGGGGGTATGCTAAAATTTGCGCATGGCTTACGTGTGTGATAATTGTGGAAAAGGCGTGCAATATGGAGAGTCGCATACTCATGGACGGGGTGTGGCAGGAGGCAGGTGGAAGAAAAGAGCACCCAGAACCAGAAAAGTGTTTAAACCTAATTTGCACAAATGGGAAGGATTGAGATTGTGTACCAAGTGTCTAAGAAAACTTAAGGGGAGTAAGGGAAAGTAATTTGAGACGTTTGCCTTCAGGATTTATAGTCCACAAGCCAGGCCATGGCCAATAGGCTCTGAATTTGGAATCAAGAAGGGGAGATTTTGCGGCCAGCTGGGATTTCAATTCAGGATACGGGACAAAGCCGTCCTGGCGGGTAAGCTTTCTGGTGTAGGTAGATTGGGAATCGTCCTGGGCAACAGGGTGAATGGACTTTGGAAGTGAGTTGTTTTGAAGCAAATCAAGAAACAAATCGGTACCTTTTTCAAATAATCTCTTTCCCAATATTGGGGGAGTGTCGGTGTCTAAAATGACGTCTTTTTTTTGGGCGACAACCGGTCCGTGATCCATCTGAGCATCCAGTTGAATAACGGTTACACCGGTATCTTTTTCTCCATCAAGTATTTGCTGTTGCAGGGGTGAAGGACCCCTATATTTAGGAAGCATTGATGGGTGAATATTGTATATTTGATTATTAAATATACTCAGTATGTTTTGCGGAATAATCTGGCCGAATGCCGCCACCAGACCCAGTGTTTGGTTGTGGGAATCAATAAAATTTTCAGGTAGTTTTTTAAGCGATTCTATAACATGGATTTGATACTTTTGGGCCAGTACTTTTACGGGATTGGGGGTAAGTTTTAGATGGCGACCTACCGGTTTGTCAGGCGAGGTGACTACGTAACGCAGCTGAATGTCGTTGGAGGTGAGTTGGTGGTGGATTAATTTGTCTAAAACCGGAAGGGAGTACTCAGAGGAGCCAAAAAAAATGAGATTTATGCTCATGATTTGATTCTATACTAATTTGGTTGATTTGAAATATATTCTGTCTATAATGTGCAGTATGTCTAACTCAGAAGCTAGAGAACAGAGGGGTGACGATAAGCAGCCTCCTCAGGAGCCTTCTGACATGCAAAAGCTTTATGATGCAGCGGTGGAAGGTAATAATGCAATGGCTGATGGCGATAGAAAAAAAGCCAGGTTAGCTCTTCATCGGGTAACATGGTTGACAGAAAAAATGAAAGATGTTGACAGAAATACTGAGAGCAAGCAAGAAGAAGTAACCTAGATCGTCACTTCTTCGTAAACTTCACCCTTGATCAGATACAATTTTGAATGTTGAGTGAGAACGTGGTCGACAAAAAGAATTCCGTTTAAGTGATCGGTTTCGTGTTGGATGATGTGAGCTAAAAACCCGGTGAACACACCTGTTTTTTCAACTAATTGAGGCTCGGGCTGGGTCATATCGATGTCTTGGTATTTGACGGTAACTGATTGGGATCTTTTAATGGGGGAATAGTGGTTGGGGATTGAGAGGCAGCCTTCATAGACGCCGTTTTTGGCGTTCGGCTGTTGCAGGCGCTGGCTGTATTGAGTGATTTCGGGATTGATAAACAAAAGCGGTGGTTTTTTGAGGTCGGGTCTGGCTAAGAATAACTTAAGCGGTTCTCCTACCTGAGGAGCTGCCAGGCCTACTCCTTCAGGATCTTTGGCAGACAGCAAAGTTTGGGTCATATCCTCAATCAGATCCAGAAGTTTTTTGTCGACTCTTTCTACCGGTTTGGTTATCTGACGCAGGACAGGATGGGGAACGCAAACTATTCTGGCCATGAGTCGATTTTAGCAGACTGGGAGGCAATTTCTTCAAGTTGTAGTTTGGGGTCGGCAAAATCAGGCTTAAGTTTTAATGAGTTTTCGAACTCCGCTTTGGCTTTGGGGAACTGCTCTTGGTACTTGTAGATCACGCCCAGATTGTAGGGAATCCGGGGATCGGTGGGAGAAATTTCGGAAGCCGTAAGTAAATACTTAGCGGCAGAATCTAACATCTCCGGGTTGACTGTAGAGAGAATGATGGCGGCTTTTGAAGCTGATTTGTAGTAGTTGGGGTGGTGGGGATTGGCAGAAATGGATTTATTGATGAGAAACTCAGTGATTTTTTTCAGTCCGGCCGAGGTGGAGGCATCCGAATCCGAAGTAAGAACTGACATATATGCGGTGGCCAGGGCCAGTTCTGAGGAGATGGCCGGCTCGCTAGAGTTGAGTTCGTAGGCCTGATTGAGTTTTTGGTAGGCAGAAACAATGTAGGAAACTTCCTGGGTCAGAGCAAAAGCGCGCAGATCGGTTTGACCGCCGGAGTATTTGGTGTCGGCTAACCAGTAACGGGCAAGCATTAATTGAACGTATCCGGCCGCACAAAGGGCAATTAAAAACAGAAATACATTTCTGAAACTGTTTTCGGAAGGAGGCAGAGGGACTGGGGGGTCACGTTGAAAAGAGAGACTAATTGCAGGGAGTAAAAACATGAGTATTTGTACCGGAACTACTGAAAAGCCCCAAAAGTTTGTAAAGGGGATGGTTAACCAGCCAGCCAAAAGGGCGAGACTTAGATTTGAGTAGGTCGGGTCTATTTTTTTAGCATGGTCGGATTTTGAGGCCAGTGGGGCTGGGGGAGGAATCAAGACCGACCTAATCAGTACGTACCCCATGACTACCAGCAAAACCAGGTATGACCCCAGGCCGAGAATGCCGGTGGTAGTTAAGTAGTTTAAGAATTCATTGTGGGCTTTGTTGTATAAAAGTTCCCATTCGGAAGTCGCGTTGTGTTCCGGGGGACGATTTTGATAGTAGGCCATGGTAAAGGTTTCCGGACCGGTGCCTATCAGGATAGTTTGATTTGATGACAGCCAGGCTCTGACAGCTCCGGTCCAGACTATTTTTCTGATGGCTTCGGAGTTAGTGCCGCCTGATTCCAAAACCGTGCCGGTGGGAGTTTTTACGGGTGGGGAGGTGTTAGTGGGCGGAAAAAGATAGTCGCGAAAAGGGTTTGAGATAAGAAGCGGGAAAACAATCACCGAAAGCCAGGCGATAACGGCCAGGTAATTTTTTACGGTTTTAATACCGGACTGTTTAATAGTTAAACCCCAGAAGACCAGCCACGAGAGGCCAAAAGCCAACATGCCGGACCGGCTTTTAGTGTAGATGAGACAGACAAAAAGAAGTGCAAAAAGAAACAAATGAAAATAACCACCCTTTTTTGAAGTCAGCCAGGAGAGGGGAATAAAGACCAAAGCAATTAGATATGAAGCCAGCCAATTGGGCTGGCCGAGAGTACTAAAGACCCGGTTTTGAACGTCCTGAACCCAGATATGGGCGTCGATCCCCATGTGCTGGGCTGCGCCGTAAAGCGAGACCAGGAAAGCTGCTAATAAAGCGAATTTTAGATTTGTCAGAGTTGATTTACGGTCCATGTAGGTGACAAAGCTCCAATACAAAAGGCTGTAGCTGACCAAAGAAAGAAGACCGCCGTTGAAGCGGGAATAATACCCTAAAAGAGAGATTTGCTGATTGATGGAAAAAAAGAAACTCAGTAGTTGACTGGCCAGAAACAGCAGGATGGGCCAGTCTAAAAGAGAACGGCGAAAAATAATTTTACGCTGAAAAATCATATCCGAGACCCAGGCAAAGACGATTACGGAAGTGAGGCTGTAGGTGGCGACGATTTTGTTAAATTCAAAAAGCTCGGAGTTGTTAGGAAGAAAAATGAGGGGAACCAGGACTAACAGTAAGTGGAAACAAATGCGGATGACTTTCGCCGGCCAGGACATAGACATGATTCTACATTAAAAATTGGATTGGGGTAAAATTGTGAATGCATGGAAAAAACAGTTACCCGGCGAATGATTTTATCGGTGGCAGAAACTGTGGGGATGACTTCAAAAAAGGTTTTGGAAGTATTATTTCTTTTAAGACACGGACAAGCGGTTGAAAATAATGAATTGGTTAAACGGACAGGAGTGTCGCGAAACGTGCTTAATTTGTTAAAAAAAGAGTGGTCTGAACTGTTACTTCCGGGTACCGACAAAACCCAGATGAAGCCAGAAGTGGTAGGGGAGTTGGATTTACTGTTCGGAGAAGGTTGGCAGCCTGATGATAGCCTGTGGAGGGTATTAGACGGAGAGCTGGGAAGAAGAATGATGAATCTTTTAGACAAATATGCTCATTTAAGACCGGAGCCAAACAGGGCGTACGATCAGTTTTATGCCACAAAAGAAACGGTGGCCAAAAGAGCTGAGCTATTAAATTTTATGGATGACGTGGCCGGCAAAAGATTGTTGTTTTTAGGAGATGATGATTGGGGATCGGTGGGGGTTGGGTTACAAAAGCAGGCAGAAAAAGTAGTGGCTTTGGACGTAGACAAACGGATGCTGGGAAGTATCAGACAGCTGGCTGAACTGGAGAAGTTGGAGATTGAAACCGAAATGTACGATGCCAGAGACCCGCTTTTCAACAAGTGGGCCGGGAAGTTTGATGTGGTGTTTACGGATCCGCCATACACCCCACAGGGAGTGGAGTTATTCCTGTCCAGAGCCGTGTCTGGTTTGGACCTGTCCAAACAGACAGCAAGAATATACTTGTGCTTTGGTAACAGTGATCGGGCCAAAGAACGGTTTTTGCCAATTTACGAACTATTTGTGAAGTCGGGGTTGATGATTCGGTGGGTGTGGGATAAATTTAACAGATATCAGGGGGCGGAATCGATCGGGAGCGCCAGCAGCTTGTTTATATTAGAAACTACATCTAAAACAAAACCGTTAATTTCAGGTAAAAACCATGGAGCAATCTACACCAATAATTAATCATTTTGTGGCCTTAATTCGATTAGCAGGAGTGGACGATTGGGGAAACCTAGCCAGTAATTTGGCCGAGAGCCTAATCCAAAAGCTGAACTTAACGGTGATTAAATCTGACAGTCACAACTTTTCTCCCCACGGAGAAACAAGAGTGTATTTATTGTCACAGTCGCATCTGGCAATTCATACCTGGCCGGAAGACGGGGTGATGCATGTGGACCTAGTCACCTGCAGCGAAGCCAATTTAGGTCAGTTTGAGGAGGGGGTACGACCGGACTTCCTCAGGGAGAAAATAATTGATTTGCAGGCGAGAAAAGTATAGAAGAGAAGATCGAAAAAGACGGAGCGATATGGGAAATGGTAAAATGGGTGATGACAGAAAAAGGCAGCTGGCATAAATTTAGAAGGACAAGTCCCAGTTGGAGAGAAGTTGATGATACAGAGAGTAGGGCCATTCAGGAAGCGTTAAGGATAGCGGATGAGGTCGTCAGATTGAGAGACGCAGCTATTTCGAAGGTGGATCCGCAAGTGGGGGAGATGCAAAAGTTGGTTAAGCAAAAAGCAAGGAGGGGGGAACTGGATATGGGCTTGGTGTTAAAAATTGCCGAAAGAATGGCTGACTTAGAGCAATCGGGTAAGATACCCAGCACAGAGGCTTTAGAGAATCAGGCGAGAACAAAATTGGGTCTTTTAAAGCATTAGCCAATAGTTTCTGGCTCGAGAACGGATTTTAAACGTTGAGCAAACTGGGTTGGGTTTTGATAGCGATCTTTAGATTCTTTGGCTAAAGCTTTTTGAAAGATAGTAACTAATTCAGAAGGTGCGTTTGGAATTGAATTGGGATCTAGGCTAGCTCCGTTTTGGAAATCGTTGTAGTCTGGTAAACGGCCACCTAAGGCTTGGTAAGCTACTGCTGCTAAGCTGTAGACCTGGGCTTGGGGATTGGCGACTTCAATTTGACCTGCCTGAGTCCAGGTAAAGGTATTTAATTCTGGAGGGGAATAGACTTCGTTGGTACCGACTAGTCCGTGTTGGGTGACCGTGGAAACAGTCATACCCAGATCTGAGAGGGCGTATGATCCATCGTCCCTGCGCCAGATTTGGGCGGGGCTAATGTCTGTATTTATGACCTGTTCAGTTTCTCTCAGATAATCGAGAGCTGAGGCTATCTGAGTGACCATGGCAGCGACTTGTGGCAACCGGTCAGAAGAAGGAAGGGTGGCTATGTGTTCTGTGGCGGTTACGGGAAGAAATTCCCGAACCAAGGCTGGGAATTTCTTGGTTGAGGTTAGAGGTATCTCAGTTGTAGCGTATGCCAAAGCCAGATTCGGGTGTGTATTTTTCATTAGTATTTCAGCCTCAATTTTGAATTGATCGGCTATTAAATTATCCCCATAAGCCAGGACAGTATTTCCCCGGGGAAACAGCATTTTTACTACTACTTTCTTACCTTTTAGCTTGCCTTGGTAAGTAATGGCAAAGTCACCTGCTCCCAGGGGTGAATTAAGGTCGATAGTCAGGCCAGAAGGAGTTTGGGGAGCCCACTCTTTTTTTGAGGATAAGGCCCGAACGACGGCTGCCGGACGGTCTTGGCTGATTTCAGGATTGGAATCCATAGATTAGTTAGATTATATGTTAAGTAATATAAATTTAAAGCGAGGGGCCCGCGCTCGAAGACTAGTTGCGTTTTTAAACTTTACGTAGAACGTAAAGAACACAATTTTGTCTTATGTGAGCGCGGGCCCAGGCAGTGATGAGTTTCTATCGTTTGAACAGGTTTTCAGGTCTTAGGTCTGGCAAAGGGATTTCTGTAATTTCATAGAGTGGACTATATTTCGCTCTGGTGGCCTCCCACCATTGCCAGCCTTGTCCTACCTCTAGCCACGTTGATTCAGGAGAAGCCCCGTGCCCGTTCCAATCCTTGTTTGAAAGGATCCACGCACAATTCCAAAGGAGGTCCTTTGGGTTGAAAAAACTTTGTGAATCGATTCGAATGCACCCGCCTGGTGGGCACAAATAACCTAGTGGGCGAACGGGTGCCGACAGAACAGTGAACCAAACATATTTGTTCACTATCAGTAGCACCGCTACGTGCGCCTGTTGTCTGTTCGTAGCGTCTACTCCTGCGTAGATACGGACACTTCCATTTGAGTGGCCATCTCCTTTTTTATGCAGACAGTAGCCGGCTGAACAGACTGTAGCAGCGGTTAAGGCTGCTTTTATAACTTGCTCCGATTCATTTCCTAACTGATCACCCCATCCAGGTAGGGGCGATCCATGCCGTGTTGACATCCAAACGGCTTCCGAAAGCGAGGCCGCAGTGAGGGGTGGTCCTAAAAGTTCAGGACCCGCGTCGCTAGATAGCAGTGTGGCGATTGAGGCTAGTACAAATACTCTGGACAACACTACTACTGCGCCGTCCGTTATGAATTCGTACCCGACCGTTTTATACGCCAGTGATGCGATAGTCGCAACACTGGTGTCATTGGCCTCAAAAGCTATAACCTCTTCATTTTCTGGGAATGAATCACACCAGAATATTGAAGTCTCGCTATCATCAGTCGTAGGCTGCCAAGGGCTTGAGGTCAATGTCCCATTGCATGTAAGAGCTTGCCACATTAATGTAGCAGAGTTTCCAACAACAACCCCATCATCTCTGGCAAAAACTATGCTTCCACTTTCCCTGGACACGGCGGTACTCCAGGTATAGTAGTGGTGAATTTCCCCAGATTGGGGAGGGGCGACAAAAAAGTCATAAATTCCCCCGTTGGGGTTTATTTCCCAACCAAAATTCATCCGGAGAACTTGCTCTAGTGTTACGTCTACCCCACACAGTGTGCGGATAGAATCGGTTGCGAATTGCCAAGGGTTTGTTACTCCGGCTGGTATTTCAACCCTGCATATAGGGGTTTTGAGATCGAGAACTGGTTCTGGGTTTACATTTTCGATAGCTGGCTGAGAAGCCGGCTGAACTGAATCCGACGAGGCATTGATTAAGTCTGTTGGGGCTTTGTCGGGAATGGCGGTGGCAGTTGGTCCGCCACATTTTGCGGCCATTATAAAAACTGAACTGGCCAGCATCAATCGAACAAGCTTATTAAGCTTCATTGTGATCTCCTTTTCTTTTTCTTTTGGTCGTTTTTTTTGGCCCTTTTTCTTCCTATGCTTCTTCCTTTTTCCTTTTTTTATCCTTTCTTAGCCTCTCTGAACCGGTGGGCTGGAAAACCGAGATTGCTTTTAGGTCCCATGGATGCAATCCGCAAAAGGGGATACCAATTTGAGTTATCCCGCTTAACGGATTGCACCGTAGACCTATAGCTTTATAGAACTACATCACTACCATTTTAATGTGCTAGATTGCAAAAAAGGCGCAAATAGTTCCTTGGAATTCAAGAAACCTGCGCCTGATTTACATGGATATATCCTATAATAAATATAGTCGAAAGTCAAGTATTATAGGGTATTTGCCGGTAAGGGTGGATTTTGGAGCCTGTGTGGGAGTATGATGGGGAGGCTTTATGGCTAAAAAAGTAACCAAGGCGGTGATTCCGGCGGCTGGGTTTGGGACCCGGTTTTTGCCTCAAACCAAGGCTATGCCAAAGCAAATGTTACCAATCGTAGACAAGCCTATTATTCAGTACGTGGTAGAGGGGCTGGTGAAGTCGGGAATTGAGGATATTATCGTGGTCACCAACTACCACGAACGGGCGATTGAGGATCATTTTGACCGACCACATGCCGATCTGACTGAGAACATCTTGATGGGTGGTGAGAAGAAACGACCACTTCTTGATATCCTAAACGAGATTTCAGACATGGCTAATTTTGTATATGTCAGACAGAAGGGGCCGTATGGTAACGGAACCCCATTATTAAACGTCAGGAACCTGGTCGGAGATGAACCGTTTATATATACCTGGAGCGATGAGTTTATTGATACCAATGGAGGCAAGTCGGTATTTGAGCAGCTGATCGAGGTGTACAACGAATACGGCTGTTCGGTGATGGGCTCGATAAGAGCCAGATCTGATGAAGACTACAAGCGGTTTGGGTTTGCAGCCGGCAAGGAATTAAGACCGGGTTTAATTGACGCTGACGCAATTATTGAAAAGCCGGGAAAGGAGAAGGCTCCTTCAAACCTAGCTCAGGTGACGGCTTATTTGTTTACTCCGGAAATCTTTGCCAAAATTTCTGAGGCCAAGGACAGGCTAAAAGAAGGGGAAGAGCTATGGTATAACGATGCGCTCAAATTGATGCTGGCTGATGGTCAAAGGGTTCTGGCTAAAGAAATTGAGGGGGGAATTTATCGTGACGCGGGAACAAAAATTGAATATCTGAAGACGGTGGTTTCAATGGCAATGAAACACCCTGAAGTGGGGGAAGAATTTTCAAAGTGGCTTAGGGAATTGAAGTAAGTTAATAATCAAGAACTTTGCAGGTTGAATAGTTTCAGGAAACAAGTCTAGCGTTCGGATGAAAACCCGCGTCTTTCTGATCCTCTTTCACGCCGGTATCTGTACACTTCTGCCTTTAATTCATTTCCCGATTGACCGGTTGCAAGGTTAGTAAGGTATGGACATCCGGCGTGAACGCACTTAGCAAAGACCCCTCCAGCAGTTTGACAATTAGAGTCTTTTTTAGAGGGATGGTTGCAAACGTATTCAGGATGGTTTGGCATATGGCGGAAAAGAAGCATTGTACTAACTGGATAGTAAGATTTTAAGTGGGAGATTTGGATGACCAAAAAGGCCTTAAATATGATAAAATACAGTTATGTCTAGTAGAATTAATAAGATAAAACCGAGAGTGTCAGATGCGGTTGACGGGGGAGAGGGAACAGAGATTCACCGAGATAGGTCAGAAGAACATCTGGACCATCGATTTGGATATGGAAGGGAGCTATCTCAGGGAGATACTTCTGACTTTTATCAGCCCGGACGGAGGGTTTCGGTGGAAGAGGCGCGGCTTCGTCAATTGAGCTTGCAGGAAGGGATGGATCAGCAGGTGGTGGATGAGAATCGGTTTCCGGAAGATCCGGAGCATGTGACTCGACGCGGGTTGCCTCCATGTCAAAGAGTGAATGATGAGGGTACACGTCGTGGTGACACTCCGGGAAGAAGGAGATAAACCAAGGCTTCTTTATTGGGAAATCGATTGATGGGTTTTTGGCTTGGGTCTTGAGGAAAAGAGAGGTTAGTGTATATTGCGAGGTAGAGCTATGTTTGATTATATTTTTGGACTGTTGTCACATGACGTCGGTATTGATTTAGGGACGGCAAATACCCTGGTACATGTTAAGGGGAAGGGGATAGTGATCCGGGAGCCGTCAGTAGTAGCCAGACACAAAAAAACCAAACAGGTACTAGCTATCGGGGAGGAAGCCAAAAAAATGCTGGGGAGAACACCGGCGACCATTGAGGCTATCAGGCCGTTGAAAGACGGAGTGATTTCCGACTTTGATGCGACCGAAGCCATGCTGAAAAAATACATCCTGATGGTGCACGAGTCAGGACAAATAATCCCTAAAGTTCCCCGACCGCGGGTAGTGGTGGGAATTCCTTCAGGGGTGACAGAAGTTGAAAGGCGGGCGGTACAGGAAGCGGCATTGTCGGCAGGAGCTCGGAAATGTTATCTGATTGAAGAGCCGATGGCAGCAGCCATAGGAGCGGAATTACCAATATCTGATGCCGGAGGGGTGATGGTAATTGATATCGGCGGAGGAACCAGCGAAATGGCAGTAATTTCTCTGGGGGGGATTGTTCTTAACAGGTCAATCCGGGTGGCCGGAGATGAGATGGATGAGGCCATCATCCATTTTATGAGGTTAAAATACAATTTACTGTTAGGTGAAAGAACGGCTGAGGAACTTAAATTTGCCCTGGGAAATGCCCACGTAACTGCATACGGCGATAAAGACCAAATAAAGTATATGGTGGTTAGAGGCAGGGATTTGGGTACCGGCTTGCCCAGAACTATTAAAGTAACTTCTACCGAAGTGAGAGAAGCGTTGATGCCGGTTTTAAAACAGATTACGGCCGCTGCGGCAGAACTGATTGAAGAGACCCCGCCGGAACTGGTGTCGGATATTTTGGAACGGGGGATTGTTCTGGCCGGAGGCGGATCTCAAATTGTGGGGATTGAGAAGCTTTTGAGTGAAGACACCAAAATGCCGGTGTTTATCACCGAAGACCCGATGACGGCAGTGGTTCGCGGTTGCGGCAGAGTTTTAGAAGATGATGAATTACTCAGGAAAGTAAAAGTGGTGGGGGGACTGAGATAGACAGGTGGCGGTAAGAAATTATAATGGGACCATGAGAAAGTTTAAGCCGGGGATAGGATTTTCGGACTTTGTGGTGACGGACCAGATGGAGAAAAGAATAAGAATCGGCGATGATCAGGAAAGGAATTTCCGGATGGGGTGGCTGGTGTGGATTTTGGTACTGGTGGGGTTTTCCGTTTTAGGAGTCAGGCTTTTGACACTGCAGGTTTTTTTCGGAGAAAGATACCGACTGTTGTCTGATGAAAACAGAGTCAGGACAATTAAGTTAGTGGCTCCCCGGGGGGTGATAGCTGATCGAAACGGAGTTGAACTGGCGGCAAACCGGTTGGTGGGTGAAAAGTGGAGACGGGTGTATTTGGCCGGAGAGGCGTTTTCTCACATGCTGGGTTATGTAGGAGAAGTGACGGAAGATGAAGTGGGGCTTATGAAAGAGCGGGGATTAAAGTTTCAGGTGGGGGATTTTATCGGCAGAAGCGGAGTTGAGGAATATTATGAGGAGGCGTTAAGAGGAATTGACGGGGGAATTCTGGTGGAAGTGGATAACCAGGGTATTGCTGCCAGGCAGTTGGGTCGAAGACAGCCGGTAGGAGGGGAACGACTGATATTGGGGATTGATGCCGACTTGCAAAAGACGGGGTTTGAGGCTATGGGCAACAAGAAAGGAGCGGTAGTGGCGTCTGACCCCAAAACGGGGGAACTATTGGTGCTGACCAGTTCGCCAAGTTTTGATGCCAATAGCTTAACGGCTAATTATTCGGATTTAATTACCAATGCCGACATGCCGTTTTTGAACAGAACGGTAGGCGGGGTGTATCCACCGGGGTCGATTTTTAAAATGATCACCACATCAGCGGCCATCGAATCAGGAGAAGTGTTGCCGGGTTTTACTTTTGAGGATGCCGGAGTGATTAAGGTAAATGAATATTCGTACTACAACTGGCTGTTTACCAAAAGGGGAGGTGTGGAGGGGACGATCGGATTTACCAGGGCGATCACCAGATCGACCGATACTTTTTTTTACAAAGTGGGTGAAAAAACCGGTCCGGAGAATATCGCTGATTGGGCGACAAAGTTCGGATTGTCGCAAAAAACGGGAATTGATCTTCCGGGAGAAGTGACGGGGTTAATACCGGATCCAGATTGGAAGATGGAGGTTAAAAATGAGCGGTGGTATCTGGGTGACACTTACATCATGTCAATCGGCCAGGGTGACATTCTGGTGACCCCGTTACAAATGAATGTAATGACTAATGTACTGGCCACAGGCGGAAGTAAATGCGTTCCGCATTTACTAAAGAATCCAAGCGGTAAATGTCAGACACTGCCGATGGCAAAATCGACACTGGATATCATCGAAAAGGGAATGGTGGGGGCTTGCAGCAGCGGGGGAACGGCTTACGTATTTTTTGATTGGAATGATGCGGCCAAAGCCGGACTATCCCAGGCAGCTTATACCAAAGCCCCGCCTGAGACCAAGCTGCCACTGGTAGCCTGCAAGACAGGGACGGCGGAGTACTGGGATGTGGCAAGTGGCAAAATGAAAACCCATGGCTGGCTGACGGCTTATGCGCCGGCTGATAACCCGCAAATTTCGGTGACGGTGTTGATGGAGGGAGGCGGCGAAGGGTCGGATGTGGCTGCTCCGGTTGTTCGTAAAGTGCTGGCCAAGTACTTCGGAATAACCGACACATATCCGTATCAAAGTATCAGAAAAGGAGAAGGGGAATAATTGACTGGTTACCTAACGACATGTAAAATATCTCACTGATATGGCAAAAACCGGAAATGGAATAGAAGGGGGACCGGGCAAACTCAGAGAAGTTTTAGTGACCGGGTCGATATTAGCAATAATGGGAATTGGCTTGATTGTTTTACTTGAACAGGGCAAGTTGGATTTGGGTCAGAGATTTTTGGAGGCAGTAGCAATATTAGGAGTGGGGGCGGGAGCTTTATCGAAGATTAAGGATTGGATGGGAGCATTAGGTTGGACTAGTACAGATAAGGACAAGAAGAGTTGATTGTTTGCTAATAGTGATTTGTGTTTATGCTAAGGTAGCAGAAGAGAAAAGGACACCCTTTGACACGGTGATTAAACCGCAGTAGGATGCGAAGGCCATGAGTTCAAGGTCGGAATTAATTCAAAAGGCTCGGTTGCCGCAAGAGTTGGTGGAACAAACTGCATTTGAAGCATTTCGCAATGTAGTAGTTACTTATCTACCACAAACTTCTACTGATTTGTATGATTTTAATGCAGTTGCTGAACAAGATATGGGCGCATTGAGAATGGCACTTAGAGTTGATTTAATGCCGAAAGATGAACAGAAGATTTTTGATGATTTAACTACCGGGAGCTTGTTGGGCGACAGCCGGGAGCAAACTCCGTTTGAGCATTTTGCCGAGCAGATAACGGAGGACGATGTGGATAAAATGATTCCGAAAGAATTAAAGGGGCTGGCGTTAAGGTGGGTAGTGTTGGGAATAGCAGCGAGGGTGCATTTGGCTCGGCGCATGGTAGCAAATATTGCTCAAGATTCGATCCGACCAGTAGACGATATTGGTTTTAAGAGTTGGTGTGAAATTGGAGCCAATACCAGCACTATGTTTAAAATTGCAAATGGGAGAAAAGTGATTGATGGTAGGTTTGTTTTTTACCGGATATTAACCAATTCGGGAGTTAAGGCCTATTTAGGCAGTCGGTAAAATTAGTGAAGGGGGATTGACGGGAAGGGTAAACTTGTGGGAACGTGTAGGGAGCATTTATGAACTTGATTATTGTTGAGTCGCCAACTAAAGCCAGGACACTGGCTCGTTTTTTGGGGGCTGGATTTGAAATCCGAGCCAGTTACGGCCATGTCAGAGATTTGCCACAAAGAAAGATGGGGGTAAAGATCATTTCTCCTAAGGCTAAAGATTCAGACGGATCGGGTGAATACAAATTCGTGCCCGAATATGTGATGGTGGATAAGCAAAAGGAGAGAGTAGATGAGATTAAGAAGTTGAGCGAACAGGCTGAGAAAGTATACCTGGCAACAGACCCTGACCGAGAAGGAGAAGCAATTGCCTGGCACGTGGGACAAGTGCTGGACGTCAAAGGGCTCACCCGGCGAATTGAGTTTCATGAAATTACCGAGAAAGCGATTAAGCTAGCTTTGGAAGATCCGCGGGAGATTGATACTAAGCTCGTAGACGCCCAACAGGCCAGAAGAATTCTGGACCGGTTGGTGGGATACAAGTTGTCACCTCTTTTGTGGAGAAAAATCAGAAAAGGACTGTCGGCCGGAAGAGTGCAGAGTGTGGCCGTTCGGCTAATTGTTGATAGGGAACGGGAGATTGAAGCGTTTAAGCCGGAGGAGTATTGGAACATCTCAGTTCTGGTTAAGGATGGCCAAAATTCAAAATTTGCGGTAACGCTGGTAGAAAAAAACGGGGAGAAAATAAAAGTTGTCAACGGTGATCAGGCACATCAGGTAGAGGAAGATTTGCGACAGGCGATGTATGAAGTTGAGAAGGTGGAGGAGAAGGAAATTAAAAAGTCGCCCCCGGCTCCGTTTACTACTTCCAGTTTGCAGCAAACAGCGGCAAACAAACTTGGATGGACAGCCAAAAGAACCATGCAGGTGGCTCAAATGCTGTACGAGGAAGGCTACATAACGTATCACAGGACCGATTCAACCAATGTTGCTACGGAGGCAGCTGAGGGAGTGGCGGTATTTATCACCAACGGCTTCGGGAAGGAATATGCTTTGGATAAACCAAGGTTTTATAAGACAAAATCAAAAGTGGCCCAAGAGGCACATGAGGCAATCAGGCCTACAGATTTTAGCTCTCAGCACACTGAACATTCGGCACAATTAAACAGGGATCAGGCCAGATTGTATGAGTTGATATGGAAAAGATTTGTAGGCTGCCAGATGGCGGAAGCGACCGGGGTAAGTGTCAAAGTAAGCGTGAGTGGTAAAACCAGCGGAGCAAGTTATGGACTGGAAGCAAAAGGGGAAACGATTAAGTTTGATGGCTGGTTGAAGCTGTATGAAACCGGCGGCCGAAAGGTGCAAGCGGCAACCGAGGAGTTGGACGAGAAAGAAAATGAAGTGCTGACTTTGCCGGAGATAAAAACAGGTGAGAAATTGGAGTTTGTAGATTTTTCTGGCGAGCAGAAATTCACCCAACCTCCGGCTAGGTACAATGACGCCTCTTTAATCAAGGCGCTGGAGGAAAGAGGTATCGGCAGGCCGAGTACGTATGCTCCGATACTGACTACGATTCAGGAGCGCCAGTATGTGGAAAGACTGGAAAAAAGACTGAAACCGACCAGTCTGGGAATTGCGGTAAGCGATTTTCTGGTAGCAAACTTTACCGGGATCGTGGATTACGGATTTACGGCCAGAATGGAGGATGAACTGGACGAAATTGCTAACGGGGACAGACTGTGGCAGCCGACTATTTCTGAGTTCTACGGTCCATTTGAAGCAGAACTATTAAAAGTCTCGGAAACGGCTCAAAGAGTCAAAGTAGAAGTGGAAATTACCGGGGACAAATGTCCGACATGCGGGCAGGGAGATGTGGTGGTCAGGATAGGCAAGTTCGGCAAGTTTTTGGCCTGCAGTAGGTATCCGGAATGCACTTACAAAGCTAATTGGCAGGAAAAAATCGGAGTGGCTTGTCCCAAATGCGGCGGAGATGTAATTATGAGGAAAACAAAGTCGCACAAGAATTTTTACGGCTGCAGCAATTATCCGAACTGTGATTTTGCCAGTTGGACTAAGCCTAAAGCAGAGGCTACGGAAACAGGAGGAAAAAATGAGTGATCAGTCCAGTCGGGAAGATGAGCCAAGGGTGCATAGCGCCGCCGCCAGAACGGTTAGAGACGGAACGGCAGTAACAGTGGTAACACTCCTAGCTTCCGCTATTTCCGAAAAGTTTGGGGGAGGGGGGTTTGCGGTTGGACTGTTAGCTATGACAATTCTGGCTGGAGTGCAAGCGGTGTCTAAAGTCGAGGCGCATCAGGAGTTGAACGGAGCAAAGATAGAAGAGGTTCCGGGGGCGGGTTTAGTACGTGAAGTGAGGGCGCAGACTGAAGCTTTTCTGGCTGTACTTAAAAATCTGAGAAGGGAGCCGAAATCAGAAGAGCGGGAGAAAGTAAGCGGGGGGATACAGGAGTTATCAAACGGAGATTAAATCGGTTTGGATCGTACAACACATTGCAAATAGTGTTGGTTTGAGTAAAATAAGCCAATGAGTGCAAGGAAAGGTTTGTTTGTGGTGCTTTACGGTCCATCCGGAGTAGGTAAGACCAAACAACTGGATTTGTTGGAAGAAAGATTGAGACGGGAGGGAATAGTAAATAAAAGAGTGGAGTATCCGATTTACGATTTGGCGGAAGCAGGACCAACGTTAAAAAAGATTTTATGGAGGCAAAAAGCAGCCCCAGCCGAAGAACAAATGCAGGAACTGTTCGCCCAGAACAGACGGGATTTCGAGCCCACCCTGAGAACGTGGCTTGATTCAGGAGTGACTGTTCTGGCTGAAGACTACAAAGGTACGGGAATTGTGTGGGGGTCAGTAAGAGGAGTGGATCCAAAGAGAGTGGAAGAGATCAATGATGGATTTGAAGATCCGGATGTGTCGATACTGATTGACGGACCAAGAAGACTGGATTTACGACCCGGGGAGGGTCACATCTACCAACAGAACGAGGATGAGTGGTATCGGGCCAGAAAGATGTACCTGGGAATGGCTGACAAATACGGCTGGATAAGAGTCGGAGCGGATGCTCCGATTTTGACTGTGGCCGGTAGGATTTGGACTGTGGTTAGACTAGCACTGGCGATGAAGAAGTAATGCGAGTCAAGATTAAGAGGTTCGATTTGAGTTTGCCCTTGCCTGAATATAAAACAGCTAAGGCTACTTCTGCAGATCTAAATGCCAGAGAACGCGTGGAAATAAAACCAGGTGAAGTAAAACTGATCGGTTTAAATATTGCCATAAAAATACCCAACGGATATGTGGGGATTTTGGCAGCTAGAAGTTCAACTCATAAGTTAGGATTAATGGCGGCAAACGGTGTGGGAATAATCGATCCGGATTATTGCGGAGATGAAGATGAATGGAAGCTGGCGGCTTTCAATTTTACAAAGAAAAAAGTGGTGGTGGAGAAGGGGACTCGAATTGCTCAGGTGTTGTTTTTGCCTTGTAAAAGGGCGAAGTGGACGGAGGTTAAAAAAATGGGAATCAGGAACAGAGGAGGATTTGGAACAACGGGAGTTAAGTAGTGTGGAAATTTGTAATAAAACCGTTGGTAATTTAAATAGAAGTGTGATAGAAATTTGTGAATGAAATTGGAAGACGGAAGCTATGCGCCGGCGGAATTTGCACAGGAGTTTGTGGCCAACAGGACTGATTTGACGTATCACGCACTACTACATCGGGTTTTAACTGAAGGGGAAAGGCGGCCAGACAGGACAGGAGTGGGTACAATCGGAGTATTTGGACATTTTATGGAGTTTGATTTAAGAACACACTTTCCTCTTGGTACCACCAAGAGGTTAAGTTTTAAATCTATAGCGGAAGAGCTGTTATGGTTTTTGAGAGGTGAGCAGAATATCCGTTCTTTGCAGGAGCGGGGGGTCAGCATTTGGGATGAGTGGGCTGATGCTGATGGTAATTTGGGACCGGTATATGGAGTGCAATGGCGAGGTTGGATGACAGCAGGTGGGCAGCGGGTTGATCAAATCGCTAATGTGATTAATGATTTGAGACATAATCCACATAGCCGGAGACACATTGTGAGCGCATGGAACGTGGGTGAGATACAGAAGATGGCACTACCTCCGTGCCATTTGTTAGTTCAATTTTACGTGGATGCCCAAAAAAAATTGTCTGGTCAAATGTATCAACGTTCGGCTGATATTTTTTTGGGGGTGCCGTTTAATATAGCTTCATATGCATTGTTAACCCGGATGGTGGCCCAGGTGGTCGGACTTGAACCCGGTTGGCTTAAAATGATTTTAGGGGACGCTCATTTGTATTTGAATCACCTGGAACAGGCAAGGGAACAGTTAAGCCGGACGCCATTTCCTTCACCAAGGTTGGAGCTGGATCCGGGAGTGACCGAGATTGATGATTTTAGATTTGAACATATTAAGTTGGTTGGCTACCAATCTCATCCTTCAATAAAAGCTCAGATTGCGGTGTAGGGGGGGTGTGATATATTGGGCGGAAATGATGGTAGAGCAGGAAGTGATGAAAATCAGACCCAGGTTGCGAATCGGAGCAGCAGGACAAATGACTTTTTTGGCAGGGACCAGAGCTCAGGTAGAACGATCCCACAGGCGGGCGATAGGAATAGGACCAAAAGAGGAGGAGGCCAAACGAGAAGAAATGTTGGAAAGTTTGGATTATCATCCACGTTACTTGGCACTTGGCTGTCCGCAGTTTTTTGAATTTAGATTCGGAGCAGATCTGACAGAATGGATATGCCGCTTGGACGAACCGGGTGATCCTAGGTGTATGAGTAGAAATATGTCACTCGCATTAAAGTTACTTAAGAAGTTGTGATATATTGTGCGAAATGGGGACTGAAAAAGGGGCATTTATTACTTTTGAGGGTGATGACGGGTGTGGAAAAACGAGCACAATTGGTGAGATCGCTCCAACATTGATGAAGATGGGGGTATCTGTATTGTCTGTCCATGAACCAGGTGGGACACAAATAAGCGAACAGATAAGGGGTGTGTTGAGTGCTCATGGAAATCACATGATCAGTCCTAGAACTGAGGCATTATTATTTCAAGGAGCCAGGGCTCAGTTGGTGGATGAAAAAATTTTGCCATGGTTGAAAGCAGGGGGAGTGGTATTATCTGACAGGTTTTACGATAGCACTTTGGCGTATCAGGGTTATGCCAGGGGATTGGACATGGGGGAGTTGAGGCAATTGATAAAATTTGCAACTGGCGGTCTGAAGCCAGATTTAACTCTTTTTTTTGATGTGCAACCAGAGATTGGGTTGGCTCGGGCTAGTGGGAGAGGTGAAATGGATCGGCTAGATTTGGAAAAATTGCCTTTCCACAAGAAAGTCTACGAAGGATATCAGGCGTTGATGAAAGAGGAGCCACAGAGATGGAGAAGGGTTGATGCTGGGAAGGATTTGGTCAGTGTTCAGGCGGAGGCGACAGGCTTGGTGTTGGAATTTTTACGATTAAGAGGAATAGGGCTTTTAGGGTTATAATTTGGGGATGGATAAACAAGTGGGGGAGTTGATTTACCAGGAGGAAGAAAGACAGCAAAAAACTCTGGCGCTTATTCCTTCAGAGAATTATGCCAGCCCGGCAGTTCGTGAAGCGATGGCCAGCTGCTTTGCCAACAAGTATGCAGAAGGGTATCCCCAAAAAAGATACTACCAAGGAAACGAAGTGGTCGATAAGTTAGAACGGTTGTGTCAGGAAAGGGCACAAAAGTTGTTTGGTGTACCCCATGTAAACGTTCAACCATTGTCCGGAGCGCCGGCAAATCTGGCAATAATTAAAGCATTATGGTCGGATAAAAATGATGTTCAATTATCTCAATTATTGTCTTCAGGGGGCCATTTATCTATGGGCCAGGAAGTGTCAGTTACTAACATGGTGATGCCGGCTGTTTTTTACACTTTGGACAAATCAGGCGAGATTAACTGGGAGGAACTTTTTGCCAAAGCCAGAGAGCACAAGCCAAGAATCATCTGGTCCGGGGGAACCGGTTACACCAGGATATTTCATTGGGAGAAGTACAGACTGATTGCTGACGAAGTGGGGGCCTATTTTGTGGCCGACATTTCGCATATCGGAGGACTGGTGGCAGGGGGAGCTCATCCGACACCTGTGCCTTATGCAGATGTAGTGATGACGACGACCCATAAATCACTGCGAGGCCCTCGGGGAGCTATGATTATGGTGACTGATCGGGGACTGAAAAAGGATCCTGACTTGGGTCAAAAAATTGATAAGGCAGTTTTTCCGGGAACTCAGGGTGGGCCTCACATGGAAAATGTAGCTGCCTTGGTGGTGGCTTTGGCAGAGGCGGGGACAGAAGAGTTTAAAGAGTACTCCAGACAGATTGTAGCTAACGCCAACACTTTAGCTTCTGAACTGGCCATCCGGGGTTATGAACTGGTTGGGGGAGGAACTGAGAATCATATGGTGTGGATTGATTTAAGCAACAAAGGGATTGACGGTTGGACTGCGGCCTGGGCGCTTGAATACGCCGGAATGATTGCCAACCGACAAACCGTGCCTGATGATGCCAAGTCGGCTTATTATCCTTCGGGGCTACGGTTGGGAACTCCGGCTGTGACCACCAGGGGAATGAAAGAAGCCGAGATGAAAACAATCGCCGGGTGGATTGATAAAGCGGTGGAGAGTTGCCGGGTTGCGGTTGGCAGCAAATACAAAGATATCGGAAATCCGGATAAAGTGAAAGACCAGGAGGCGAGAAAGAAATTCAAAGATGAGATGGCTTCAGATGCCGTTCTGGCTGGAATTAAAAAAGAAGTTGAAGAGTTGTGCGGGAGGTTTTTATGCCCGCGGTAATTTTTGACGGAAAAAAACTGGCTTTTGAAATTACAAAAGAACTGGAGATGAAAGTAGCCGGGTTGAATAAGAAAAAAGGCAGAAGATTGAAGCTGGTAACTATTTATAACCCGGATCATGAACCAAGCCGGGTGTACTCGAATATTAAGCAGAAAAAAGCAGAGGAAATCGGGGTGGAGTTTGAGAAGGTGCCGGTTGGGGGAATGACAGTGGAGCAAATAAGCCGAATAATTGGAAAGCTCAATTTGGATTTATCAGTGGACGGGGTGATGGTCCAATTGCCGTTGGGAACTGCAAACGACAAAGAATTAATTGATCAAATTGATTTAAAAAAAGACGTTGACGGACTTAGGGCTAACTCGGTGATAGTGCCGGCAACGGTGAGGGCAGTTTTAAAAATTCTGGGAGAATTATCTGAACAAAATAATAGTAAGGTGCTGGTGGTCGGTAACCTGGGGTTGGTGGGGGCAAGGTTACAAAAGGAACTGGGGTGTGAAGGAATGGACAAACATAACTTCGATTCGGAGAAAATTAAAAGCTTCGATGTAGTGATTGGCTGTACGGGTGAAGCGGGGCTAATCAAAGCCGAGATGGTCAAACAGGGTGTGGTGGCAATTGATGTAGGGTATCCGGTGGGGGATTTTGAACCAGATGTGGCTGATTCAGCTTCATTTTTAACCCCGGTACCCGGCGGAGTGGGACCGGTGACGGTGGCGATGTTGTTTGCAAATTTGGTGGACCTGGTGTCGGATTGACTATCCTATAGTTTTATGGTTAAATTGTGGGTATGAGTTTGGCGGAGACATTACATTTAGGTGAGGCGGCGGCTGTCTGGAGTGGTAGGTTTAATAAGAGTGGGGTTGAGAGTAAAGCGAGCGCGCAGCGAGTTCCGGAAGATAAGAAAGAGAGACGGAGTTTTATGGCCGACAAGTGGAGCAAGTATGAGTCCAGGCTGATGACAGGCGAAATGTCGGTTCAGGAGGCAGTTGATGAGGCCAGACTGCAAACACGAGACGAGAGACGCCGGCTGGCACAGTCATTGTCCGGACGAATGAAAACCCGGGAAATGCGGGCATGGGCCACTGAACTGGAAGACGAACGCAGTGTTTGGTATGGAGTGAATCAAAAATTTCGAGGACAGGGAGAGGCCAGGATGGCAGCGGCCAAAAAGATTTACAGAGAACGACAAATGGTATTGTCAGAAGTGCCGTTACCTAAATCCGAGTTGGCAGACCCTAATTTAACCAGAAGAGCCGGATTGGCACTGACTTTGATGCAGGCCAGAGCAGAAGAGATAGTTGGACAAAAACCGGCTGGGAAAGTTTCGGGACAAGACAATCAACTTTCTGAACAGCCAGTGCAGAAGATATATTTAGAGGGTCAAGGCGGGGAAATAGTTTTGTATCAGCTGCGAAAAGCGGCGATCAGGCTGGATCGGGCCAATCGGGCGGTTGAGAGGTTCTTGGACCAGGGAGGATGTGGCAGGCTGGTGGGTGTGGCATTATTGGGATTGGCAGGACTTCTTGTTTGGCAGCTAGTCGACAATTACTCCGTTGTGTCGGAGTTTATTACTTGCGGCCCGGGTGGATATAATGATTGCGGTTGGTTAAAGCCTGAGCCTTAATTAGCCTTTTTAATCTAAATGATAGACACGTCTGAGCCAGTGCCTATAGGTGAACTGCTTTTTTTAGGAAGAAAGTTTGAGTGGAGTAAAAACTTGTTGGAGCCGGAAAAAGTCAGGAATCAATTTCAAGCCTTTACTAAAACCCACCCGGAAATTGCCATTTCGGCTCAGGAGACCGTAAACACCATCACTACCAGCAACAAGATGGCAGCAGAAATATATGAACGATTTTGCCCGGCGGAATACTTAAATTTGGTTTACCACAACGCGGATCATGAAGCAGTTACCGGACTGACCGGTCTGAAACTGTTTTTGGGTGGATTGGTCAAACTAGCAGACAAGCCGGAGTATAAGGAGTATTTTGGTGACAGGCAGAAAGTGGGAAAGCTGATAACCACCGTGGCTTTTTGTCTGGCTAACCATGAAGTGGACGACTGGTTTGATAGGATGGATGAGAATTTTAATCAGGAACAGATAGAACAAAAGCAGGCGGTGATTGCTGACGGGAAAGCAAAAGTAAGAGAACTTTTAGAAGTGCAAAAAATTAACCCATGGGATTTTCAGGGCTTGGTTAGTTTGGATGCGTTTTCTGAACCGGTTGAGGTATCTCTTAAGAAGGCAACTGATACACCACAGGCGATTCGGGATTTTTTGGAAGTGGGCAGACAGTCACAGTCGGAGGTATTGGCTGATTTGGTTTCGGATAAAGGCCTGAGACAAGAGATACTGCGGGTATATGCAAATTCGGTCAGAGCAGCTGATTTTATGCAGATATTTAATCCGGCCTACAGACAGGAAATTCAGGTCAGGGGAGAGGATGGCCAGGTGCTGCGCAAGACCGCGGGGACAATTGCTTTGGCAACCGAAGTGATCAAATTCAGACCGAAAATGATTTCCGGAGCGGGGTGGTCAAAAAACGGAGATGGGGTGCTTGATTGGGGGAAAGTAGGCATGGATGCCGGGTTTTACCTGAAACTGGCCAAACCAAATATTGAATTGGGGCTTAATTATATGAGAAATTTTGATGCGGGTGAGTACGACCGGGCGATGGCAGTGAAAGGGGAATACGATAACCGATTTGGAGCGAGTTAATTTGGTATCATGAGGGGATATGGAAGGCCAAGAAGGGTGGGTGCAGAGAAATCCCAGAACCAGAGGAGAGTCCTCAGTCGAATTCTGGAAACGGGAAATTAGGGGGGCAATTTTAGATCCCGATACCGAACCTGTCGGAATGCCGGAAGACATTAGGGATCAAACGGCTTTGGAACTGGCTGCTCAGCAGGGAAATCTAGAGCAACATTCAATGCGCGATTGGATGACCGGAGTTTTAAACAGAGAGGAAATTTTGGATAAGGCACACCGGCTGGTGGGGCTGGAGAGAGTTCACAAAGATCATAAAGTAGCATTGGCGATTCTGGATTTGGATGACTTTGGCAAGATTGCAAAGCGGGAAGCGACGGAAACGCTTTCCCGAGTTGATATTGAAAAACAGGCTGACGCTGTTTTAGTAAAAATGACCAGGTTAATAATGGAAAAGAAAAAAGAGGAGCAGACAAAGCCCGGGGGCGAAGTGTGGAAAAACTTTGATATCGGCCGGCTGGGGGGAGAGGAGTTTTTACTAGTGATTGACGAGAAGGATCCGCAAAAGATAGCCTTGGTGTTGGAGGAAGTGAGAAAGCTGGTGGAAGCGGAGTTGGCAACGCAGTCGGGAATTTTGGATGTGCGCCCGACACTGACTGCCAGCATGGGAGTAAATTTAGTAGAACCCGGAAGTGATGTTTCGCAGGGTTTGTTGAAAGCCGATGCGGCGTTGTATAAGGCTAAAGCCCAGGGCAAAAACCAGGTGATGTTTTTTGACGAGTCGATGACAACTTCAGAGCCAGAAAAACAGGATAATAGGTTGGAAAGGGAGCAGATAGAAAGGGATTCGGTTCTTAAAAGAAGGGAAGAGCTGAGGCTGCAATTTACTGAAGAATTAAAGGCGCTGACTGATAACCAGGCATATGAAGCCTGGGTGCAGAAAACGGCGGAGAAGTTTGACCTGCTGGAAGCCTCGTCAAGAATGGATAGCCTGACTAAAGTTGATCATCGGGGAGCAGCCGAGCTGGCACTAACCGATATGCTTGAGCATGCCCGGGAGAATAATGAAACATTACGGGTGGTGGCAGTGGACATTGCGAGATTTAAAAGTGTGAACGACAATTTAGGACACCCCGAAGGAGATGAGGCATTAAAAGCGGTGGCTGAAGTGATGACAGAGGCCAGTCAAACTATCGGGGGAGGGGGAAATGAAGTGGCCAGATGGCGGCCGGGGGGGACGTTTATTCTGGCCAGCACACATCAGGAAGTTGACGCTCAAGATGAGCAGCTGGCCCTGGATCTCAAAGTAAAGCTGGACCAGGTATTAAGTAAATGGAAGGTTTCGGCAGATGTGGCAGTAGTCAAAGTTGATCCTAATAAGCTGACCGGGGTAAGAGAGCTGTCGCAGGCTTTAGATGTGGAACTGACCCGGGTAAAAAGCGAGAGAAAGGGATAGAAATTTTTACCGATTGAAGAGGAGGGTTTTTTTGATATAATAACTTCTGTTAATTCGCACTCCGATGAGGTTCTCCTTGTCAAAAGCCGTCGGAGGAGGATAAGGAGAACTTATGCAAGATATTTCTTTGAATGATCTACTAGAAGCGGGGTGTCACTTTGGACATCAGAAGCGACGTTGGAATCCGGCCATGACCAGGTTCATCTACGGGGAGAGAGACGGAGTGCATATTTTTGATTTGGCCAAAACAAAATTAGGCTTAGAACAAGCCTGTGAGTTTGCCAAAAATACGGCTGCTTCGGGAGGAAAGATACTGTTTGTGGCCACCAAAAGACAGGCAGCTGATTTTGTAAAAAATGAAGCCATCAGAGTAGGAATGCCGTATATCACAGTGCGCTGGATGGGAGGGTTTTTAACCAACTACGGACATTTGTCAAAAAGCATGAAGAAGCTGGCTGATGACAAAACCAAAAGAGAAGCCGGGGATTTTAAGAAATACACCAAGAAAGAAAGACTACTTATTGACAGAGAAATTGCTAAGTTAGAGAAGTTTTTTTCGGGAGTAATGGATTTACCGGGAATGCCGGCAGCTTTGTTTGTGGTTGATACCCACAGAGAAGATGTGGCAGTTCGGGAGGGTTTTCGAATGGGAGTTCCGGTAATCGGAATTGTGGACACCAACTCGGATCCGACCATGGTCGAACACGTCATCCCAGCCAACGATGACGCCGTAAAATCGATTGAATTGATTGTAAAAACTGTGGCTGATGCGATAGAAGAAGGCAAGAAACAAGGTGAAGCGGTCGAAGCCAAAGCAACGGAGAAGGTTAAATCTAAATCTAAAGCTAAAAAAGCCGAGGTAAAAGATGAAAATTGATGTTGAAGCGATAAAGAAATTGAGAGAGGCTACCGGAGCCGGGGTGGCCGATTGCCGGATGGCTTTGGAACAATCAAAAGGGGATGCTAAAAAAGCGACTGAGATTTTGCGCAAAAAAGGAATTGAAAAAGCCGATAAAAAGTCAGACCGACAAGTTAAGGCGGGAATGGTATTTACGTATGCCCATCACACTGGTCGGGTGGGAGTGATTTTGGCTTTGGCCTGCGAAACTGATTTTGTGGCCAAAACCGACGATTTTCAGAATTTAGGCCGGGAGTTGGCCTTACATGTCTGCGCCAGTACCCCTTCAAATGTTGAAGAACTACTAAAGCAAGAGTATGTCAGAGATCCGTCTAAAACGATTGAGAATTTGATCAAGGAAGTGATTGGGAAATTGGGAGAAAACATACAGGTATTAGAATTTAAAGTAGTCAAAGTGTAAGACGTTATGGGTAGGTGCGAAGATTGTCCAGCAGATATTCCTCCCAGATTGAGACAAGCATTAACAAGTCCGGGTAGTGTGGCTGAGAATTTGAGCAGATCCGGATGGGCGAAAACTGAGGCATTCAAGTTTCTAGATAAGCGATTGGGCGAGAAATATGCACTTACACATGAGTGTTTCCTGTGCGTGGCGGCAATGTTACGCAAGGTCGAGTCTTTGATACCCAGTGAGGAAGACCCCAAAAGAGCGCAGCGACGCAAAGGAGAAGAGATTTCGGGCAAAAGGAAGGAGGGGTCGCATAAATCCAAAATCTTGTCTAATGTGAACTGGGTACCTCACAGAACCAGAGGAGGGGGTCGCCGATAACTGAAGAAATAAAGAGCGGTGTGTTATGATATGAGCATGGATTTGGGCGATGTGCCGGTGAAGATGCAAAAGATAGTGGAGTTTGTGAAATCTGACGTAGCGGCGATTAGAACTGGTCGGGCAACTCCCTCATTGGTAGAAAACATTGTTATTAAAGCCTACGGAGGAACGACTTCAATGAAAATTATTGAACTGGCTTCAGTGACAGCACCTGATTCCCAATCACTACTTATTACCCCATATGATCAGTCGATAATAGGGGATATCAGAAGAGACATAGTGGGAGCAAACGTAGGACTGACACCGGTTCTTGATAACAACGTAATCAGAATTGCTGTGCCGGCTTTAACTGAAGAGCGAAGACTAGAGTACGTAAAAATGCTGCATACCAAGCTTGAGGATGGCCGGGTAAAGTTACGTCAAGTCAGGCACGACAAGATGTCTGAATTAAAAAGAGCCGGGGAAGCCAAAGAAATTAATGAGGACGAACAGTCCAGAATGGAAGAAGAGCTACAGAAAGTTACCGACAAAATGATGGAAGCAGTTGAGGAGGTAGGTAAGGCTAAAGAGGCCGAACTGATGAAGATATGACCAGCTATGAGGAGATATATAGCAAGATAGATAGGGAAAAAAGAATTGACAAGATTTTCAAGGTGAGTGCCGTTGCCCTGGGGTTATTGAATATCGGTGTATTGGCATACATGTTTGGCGGATTTTTTCGATAGCTGATATACTAAACGGATGCCGACCTGGATTATTTTTTTGCTGGTACTTTCGGTCTTAGTATTGGTGCACGAGTTGGGGCATTTTTTGGCGGCAATCTGGCTGAAGATTAGAGTTGAGGAATTTGCTTTCGGTTTGCCGTTTACTAAGGCACTTTTTAAGTTTAAGTGGAAGAACACCCAGTATTCGATATATCCGCTACTGTTTGGGGGATTTGTGAGACTGTTAGGGGAGGAAGGGCCGGTGGAGTTTGACGGTAAGACAGCAAGTAATAACTCCGACTATTGGAGCCGGGGTAAAAAACAGCGAATGATGGTGGTAGGGGCCGGAGTAGTCATGAATGTGCTTTTGGCACTGGCGTCTTTTGGCATTTTGTACGGAGTAGTCGGAGTGCCTTCGGGGTCAAGATCAAAAGTAACCGTGGTGCAGGTGGCAGCCGATTCGCCGGCGGCTTTGGCTGGCATCAGACCTTTGGACAGAATATTAAAGGTTGAAGGCAAAGATATTTTGGGAACGGAGCAGTTTAGTGAAGTAGTCAGATCCTGGGGAGGAGTGAAAGTAAACATGACCATCGAGAGGGGAGAAACCACTCCGCTGTTTGAAGGCATAGCTGAAGGTCCGATTGAAAGGGAAGTTACTGCCGTAGTGCCAAGAAAAAACCCTCCCGAAGGTCAGGGTGCACTAGGGGTGACGATTGCTGATTATCCTTATATCCAGGTGAAGACCTGTTCGATGCTTAGCCCAACGTGTTCATTTGAAATCATGCGTCAGGGAGTAAAAAGTACCGGAGTGTGGATGGGGAGAGTGCTGTCGGGACTGAGGGGGATTGGTAAAAGTTTAGTACAAGGAAAGGCGCCGGAAGGAGTAGCCGGACCGGTAGGAATATATCAATTGACCGGATTTGTTGCGGCGGAAGGATTTTTCCCGCTCCTGGAGCTGGTGGCAGTGCTGTCCGTGAATCTGGCCGTATTCAACGTGCTGCCGATTCCGGCTTTAGACGGAGGCAGAATGCTATTTATCTGGCTGGAATATTTTCTCAAAAAAAGAATTCCGCTAGCTGTCGAGCAAAAAGTAAATTCCTGGGGTATGGCGTTTTTACTCACTTTGATGGCCTTAATTTCGCTCCAGGATGTACTGAGAATGGGATGGTTGTCCGGGTTGTGGACAAAGATAGTAGGAAAGTGATATACATAATGTATGTCGGCAATTGAATTTTTCTATGTGAGTTTGGGCGTGGGGTTTTTTCTCTTGGTGGTAAGTTTGATTGTGGTAGCCGTGCAGGTGTCAAGAATTCTGGAGAATGTGAGAAGAGTGACTGGGGATGCGGCCGAAGTGACCAGTGACGTAACTACGATTAAAAACGGGGTTAAGGTGGCGATTTTAAGTTTGGCACAGGGGCTGTTAGAAAAAGCAAAAGATGGCGGGAGTAAAAAATGAGCGATCACAGAAAAAATAATAGTGCAGGTTCGCTTCTGGGGGGACTTCTAGTAGGAGTAGTGGCCGGAGCGGCGGCAATGATGTTTATGGATGAGAAAAAGAAAAAACAATTAAAACTGAACATGTCCAAGGCTCTGAAGGAGGGTAAAAAGAAAGTAGACGAGACTAAAATGGTTGATGTAGCAAGCAAAAAAGTGAGTGAAATTCTTGAGAAAGTGAAGAAAGCCTCGCAGGGGTAATCAGGTAATCAGACAGGCGTCACCGAATGAATAGAAGCGGTAGTTTTTGGCAATAGCTTGTTGATACGCTTTTTGGATAATTTCCCAGGAACTAAAGGCTGAGACGAGCATAATCAAACTACTGCCCGGTAAGTGGAAGTTGGTAATCAGTCCATCCACGAATTTGAATTTGTATGGAGGCTTGATGAAGATGTCGGTTTCTCCAGATTGGGGAGTAAGCAGGCCGCTTGTATCGGCACAGGATTCCAGAACCCGGGTGGTGGTGGTACCGACTGCGATAACACGTCTGCCTTGGGATTTGGCTAGGTTTAGTCGGGCGGCAGTTTGGGAACTGAGGGTAAACCATTCACTGTGGAGATGTCCGGAGGCTAACTGATCGGGTGTGGGGGGCTTGAAGGTACCTAATCCGACATGGAGAGTCAGGAATTCAGTTTGAATGTGCCTGTCTTCCAGCTGACCAAGCAGGCGGTTAGTAAAATGCAATCCGGCGGTGGGGGCTGCGGCGCTGCCCTGGCTTTTGGCGTACACTGTCTGGTACTGTTTTCTTAAGACCGCCTCTTTCTGGGAAGAATGAATATATGGAGGAAGCGGGGTGTGGCCGATTTTGGAGAGGGTTTGAAAGCTTCCGGCGGACAATTTAAGACTGTGATCAGTGACAACCTGTGCGGAAACTTCAGAAGAGAAATTAATGATTTGACCCGGCTTAATTCCAGGATGAGAAATCACATGCCATAGGTCATTTTCCAGTTTTTTGAGTAATAAAACCTCTACCTTTCCGCCGGTGGTTTTTACCCCGTGTAATCGGGCGGGGAAGACTTTAGTGTTGTTAAAAACCAAAACGTCAGTGGGATTAAGGAGATCCGGCAGGTCGTAGAAGTGGTGGTGGAACAGTTTTCCGGTGAGACGATTGATTTGCAGGAGTTTGGAATGATCCCGGGGAGTGGAGGGGGTATTGGCAATTAAATTGTCCGGTAGATAGTAGAAGTAGGGTTTATTCATTATCGACCAGATCGCCAGGGTCTTGTGATTTTTTCTGTCTCGGTGAGCTTCTGGCGAGCTTTATCTTTTTGCTTTTGGTTTATGAGTTGAGTTGAAAGTAGCCATTCTAGACATCTAAAATCGAATTCAGCGATAAGACGAACAACTAATTCCGGATTGGCAAAACCTGCTTTCAATTGGGAATCGGAAAGTCTGATTAATTCTTGAGTAGAGCGATGTGTTCGGGGAGATGTGGTTTTTAACCTGGTTGTTGTGTGATTAAATTCTTCACCCCGAGACTGAGAATAATTGGCAAGTGTTTTAAGTGCTGATTCGGATAAGCTTAAATCCCTGAGCCGGTCTGTCATACTGTGATTATAGCCTGAGATCTTTCTTTTTCAACGGTTCTGATCATGGTGCGGAGATTATGAATGGTGGCTAGTTTGTGGTAGAGAAGTTCTTTGGCTTTGAATAAATGATGCAAATAAGCCCGGGAGTAGCCGGAGGTGCAGGTGGAACAGTCGCAACCGGAATTGATAACTTTTTTATCTAATTTGAACTGGGATTTGCTGATGTCTAGGTATTCAGTTTTAGGCTCAGGATGGTACAGCTGGCCGCAACGGGCCAGACGGGTCGGGGCTACGCAATCAAACATATCGGCCCCGGCTTTGATAACCGAAACCAGATCAGACGGGGTAACTCCCACACCCATGGCGTAGAGGGGTTTATTTTTGGGCAACATTTCCCTGACAAAAGCGATGTTTTCGGCCGTTTCCTGGGCCTTAGTTCCGATTGAGGCACCACCAATAGCAATTCCGGGCAGATCGCAGTCTATGACAAACCGGGCCGACTGCTGGCGAAGATCGGGGTAAGTTCCACCCTGAATGATGCCAAAAAGAGCAGGGGGGTCTGTTTGTTTTGAGGAGGAGGACTTCCAGGTTTTGATACATTCAGAAAGCCAGCGATGGGTGCGATCAAGAGCTTTCAGGGTTCGGGCGTGAGTGGCATTGGGCGGAGTGGAATCATCAAAGGCCATAACAATGTCCGCACCTAAATCGATTTGGGACTTAGTGGCTATTTGGGGAGTAAAACGGTGCAATGAGCCGCCGTCTAGGTGAGATCTAAAGGTAACTCCATCCTCGTCAATTTTGCACATGGCTACGTCATCGGCACTTAATGATTGAACCTGGAATCCACCGGAATCAGTCAGAATGGGGTGAGGCCAATTCATGAACTTATGCAGTCCGCCCAGTTTTTTGACGTTAGAAGAACCGGGTCTTAAAAAAAGGTGGTAATTGTTGGCCAGAATGATCTGGGCTCCCAGGCCTTCCAAATCTTCCCGACACAGAGATTTGACGGTAGCGGCGGTGCCTACGGGCATAAAAACCGGAGTATTGATGGAGCCGTGGGAAGAGTCGATTTTCCCGGTTCAGCCGTGGCCGGGAAGCTTTGAAACAGGCGTGAATCTGAACATATTAACGCTGTGATTATACCTGAAATGACGCTGGCGGCCTGTAAGTGTTTGAGTTATAATTGGCAACTGTATATTTATTTAGTTTTTTGGGAAGGGGGGGAGCCTAAGTGGCAACAGTTGTTCGAAAAAAACCTGGACAATCCGATGATAAACTGATAGCCGATTTCCGGAAGAAAGTGATTTCCGACGAAATCCTGATTGAGCTGAAACAACGGGAATTCTACCGGAAGCCTTCAGTCATCAAACAGGAAAAAATTAAAGAAAGACGCAAAGGAAAGCGTCGGGTTGGGTATAGCAGATAACATGCAAAGCCAAATCAAAGCTGACTTATTCACTGCCATGAAGGCGGGGGATTATTTGCGGACTATGGTTTTAAGGATGTTACTGTCGGAGATCAACTACAAAAAAATCGATCTGGGCAGAGAGCTTGAAGACGTCGACATGGTAACTGTAGTGCAAAAAGAGGTCAAAAAAAGAAGAGAGGCCATTGAATCGTATACAGCAGGCGGCAGGCCGGAACAAGCAAAAACCGAAGCTGATGAACTGGCTATTTTGGAAAAGTACTTACCTAAACAAATGTCGGAAAGCGAGATTAAAACTGAAATTGAAACGATTTTAAAAACAGTTGAGACCACGGATTTCGGACAAGTGATGAAGGTAGTGTCGCCTCAGTTTAGGGGAAAAGCTGACGGAGGCTTGGTAGCTAAATTGGTCAAGGAAATACTAACAGCGGGTAAATAATAAGTCATGGTGACATTGGACATCTTTAACAAAACTAAATTGAAAATTGATTACGGATTGGTGGAAGAGGTGGTGCAAAAGGCGATGGGGGAGATGAACGCGGAAGTCTCGGTGTCGATCGTGGGAGCCCCTGAAATGAAGAAGCTGCATAAAAAGTATATGGAAACGTATGAAGTGACGGATGTGTTGTCCTGGCCGACAGAAGAAGGGGTAGGACCTGACGGAGTAATTCACCTGGGGGACATCGTGGTGTGCGAAGAATATTTGAAAAAACCGGGAGACTTGGAGTTTTTGGTGAACCACGGGTGTCAGCACCTGTTGGGCAGACACCATGAATAAGTTGAACAGTTAAATTATTCAGTTGATTAGTTGACCGAATTGGGTTATTAAGTAGAGTGTATGACACTGTACTTAAAGTATCGGCCCCAGAGAGTTTCAGATTTGGATTTGCCGGAAGTTAAAGAGGCTTTGGCTAAATATCTGACCGCAAAGAGCCTGCCCCATGCGTGGCTATTTACCGGACCTCGGGGAACCGGCAAAACCAGCAGTGCCAGAATACTGGCCAAATCCGTAAACTGTACCGGACACAAAGCCAAAGAAGCGGGAAACTTTGAGCCGTGCAACGAATGTGGAATGTGCGAAGAAATCACAGCCGGAACGGCGATTGATGTGGTGGAAATCGATGCTGCTTCCAACCGGGGGATTGATGAGATTCGGGAATTGAAGGAAAGAATCAATCTGGCGCCAATGAAAGCTAAATCGAAGGTCTACATTATCGATGAGGTACACATGCTGACTACTGAGGCGGCTAACGCTCTATTAAAGACTTTGGAAGAGCCACCGGCAAATACTTATTTTGTGTTGTGTACTACTGAAGCGGATAAACTACTGGAAACGGTAGTATCTCGATGTACCAGAGTTAATTTTCGAAAACCAAAAGTTGAAGAGACGGTGTCTAGTTTAAAACGGGTAGTTGAGGGTGAGAAGGGTAAGGCGACTGCGGCAGGATTGGAAATGGTAGCTAAAGCCGCCAGAGGCAGCTTTAGGGATGCGACTAAAATTTTGGAGCAAGTGATACTGTCCCATAAGGAAGTAACGGAGGAAGCGGTACGGGAAGCGGTAGCCATGTCGGTGGGGGCAGATCCGGTTAAACTATTAGAATTTGTGGAAACAGGAGAGACGAAAAAAGCTTTGGAACTAGTTACAGAACTTGATGTGAAGGGAGTTAATTTGCGTCGGTTTGTGGAGGCACTGGTGGAGCAGTTAAGAGAAAGACTTCTAGAAATGAAGGAAGACAAAGGTACAATTTTAAAACTGATTTTCGGATTGGACAAAGCATATGAGCAGATGAAGTCGGCGGTTGTGGCTCAACTGCCGCTAGAGATTTGGGTGATTGAGAATTCGAATCAAAAACCTACAACGGCTTCGGTTAAACAAGCAACAAATGCTAATTTGCCAACAGCTAATAAAACTGAAGCGCCTCCGGCCCCAGCGGCTAAAGTTGAAAAAGAAGAAGTTAAACCTGTAAACGATAATCCTTCCGGGAAAGGCATGTATGCGCTTTCTGATCTGGAAGTGAAGTGGGGGGATATTATGAAACTGGTAAGACCGAAAAATCATTCGGTGGAGGCACTGCTTAGATCTACCCGGCCGATTGAGTTTGATGGCGAGCGACTGATACTGGAAGTGTTTTATAAATTCCATAAAGACAAATTGGAAACCGACAAATGCCGGCAGATAGTGGAGATGGCGGTAGCGGAGGCTTTTTCTGTAGATACCATCAAGTTGAATCTGAAACTGGGTCAGGGGCAGAAAAAAGGCAAGGAGGAAGTAACAGCTGCTAATGTGGGAGATGACATTGTCAAAGCCGCCGAAGCCATCTTCGGCGTGGGAGTGGTATGAGTGATGCAGAGCCAACGTCTGAAGTAAGGTCAGAAAAGTTAACGGGTCTGGAGAAGATAGAAAGGGAGTTTTCGGTGGTTTATGCGTTGGCCAGCGGCGACTCTGGCGCCGTGGCTGAAAAAATGATTGCGGCAGCAGGAAAATTTAAAACAAGCGGAGACTCGGGAAAACGGTTATGGATGGAAGAATTAATGAAAACGGTGCAACTGATTGTGCCAAGAGCTCAGATGATAAGGTATGACAAATTGTGTTTGCAATATTGCCTTGAGTCCGGGATTGATTCCAACTATTGGGAAATTACTGCTGCGGCTGACCTGGGGGAATTGGTTGAAAAAGACCGGTTGGAAAGAGAGAAAGATGCGGTTGAATTACTAAAATTGGAGTCTGAATTTGCTGATCGGATCGACAGGCGAATATATCAACGGCTGGCGGGAGAATTAAAAGGGCGCTTTGCCCGTAAACTGAGAAATATCCACTGGAACCTTGCTTTGGATACATCAGACGTTTTGGATAATGTTCGAAGTTTGGCTGAAATAGGGGAGGCCGATTGGGCGGTGGGTCATCTAAAAAAGATAGCCGGAGCATCTGAGACTTTTACTCTAAGTCAACAAATGTGTTACGGCTTAATCAAGGGAGGAAAGACAGTAAAAGAACTGGATAGGTTTCTCGGTGAGCTAAGAGATCAGGGTAAAACTGCATCGCCAATGAGGCAAGAATATGAGTTGTGTCGCGGACTCATCAAGGCCGGTTTGCTGGATGAAGCTACTAGACGTTTACCAAATATCGACGAGATGCAGGATGCTGCTAAAGCAGATTGTCGGCTGGACCTGGCTTGCGGGTTGGTGAAAAGCGGGAATATAAAAAAAGCCAAAGAGATTATCGAGGAATTGGGACCGGTTGCTTATCTTTGTCGCGCAAATTCGGGAACCATTGAGAGCTTTTTTAAAGAGGCCCTGTTGAATCAAGCAGATGGGTCAGTATTGTCAGCACTTGTAAACGAGCCAGACGGACTGGCTATGTTGATGAGTACACTCCTGATAGCTAAGGTTTCAAACAAGGAGCTGGTTGAGCGGTCCCAAGGGGAAAGTTTGAAAATGTTAAACGGAGGAGCGGTTGAGGAAATTATTAACAGATTAGAAAAAGTCGGATTGGTGACGAGTCAAAATTTGAGCATTTGGCGTTCATATTTAGTGGAAGAACAAATTTTGACGGGGGACAGAGTGGACGAGCCGATGATCGAGCGGGTGATCCGGGATTTGACGGTGGACAACGCTATTTCCCTGGCGAGGGCGGGGGTATTGGTGGAAATAGCTGCCAAAACGAACAGAACTGACTGGCTAATGATGTTGAAAGAAAAAATTGACCCAGCGGCTTTGTGGGCTAATGAGCACCAGGTAACTGATCTTATCAGTGTTGCCTGTTCTACTCTGATCATGCAAAAAACAGATCAAACTGAGGCAGCAATGGCAAAACGGGCAGAACTTTTGGAAAAGGCCAAGGCATTTTTTGGCCAGAGAAAAATTCATCCGGGGCTGAATCCTAAAGTCCCCGGGCTGTGCGGGCTTTTAATGTCTACCGGTTGTGGAGAAGTAGTCAAAACGGCGATTGATAAGGAACATTTGGAAGCCGAAGACGTGTTTAGAAGAATTGGACTCATAGATATGGAAAAGTCAGAGGAGGGGATACGGGATATGTACAAGGAGTGGATAAAAAGTACAAGTTTAAGGACTAAGATACTGGGATTTTATTGTAAGCTGACGGATCAGGGGGTGTATTTGGGTGAGGTCGATGAAGTATTGTCCCGCTCTGGTGGGGAACATGACTTATTACAAATAGACCATGAAGTAATCAAAAGATTGTGGGAAAGACGAGTTTTAAGTAAAGCAATTAAACAGACCGATCATCTGCAAAGGGTTGAGTATTTGGGTAAGGCGGCCGGATTTGTGGCAGAGAAAAAATTGGACGAAATGCTCAAAAGTTTGGACGAATTGAACGTAAAGGAGGTAATGAAACTGCCACTCGGAGGCGGAGAAAGAAAGCCAGAACTCAGCAATTTTATGGAATTATTTGATGCGGTCGGTGATGGAGAGTGGCTGCGGGGATCTGAAATTAATTGGGAAGATGTTTTTAATGAGTGGGCTTATGCCGGTCCGGTGAGACGACAATTTATGATTGCTTTAGGAGGTTTGGAAAACATAGCCAGAATAGAGAAAGAGGAAAAAGGATTAACTAAAAAAATAATGTCGGCATTTAATCTCAGGCAAATGGCCAGGTATCCGGCAGAAATGCTGATCAACTCATATCGAGGTTTAAAATCGGGCAAGAAATGGGTGGGTGGAATTGTGGCCAGAGACGATTGGAACGGGGCGCTGTTGCATGAATATCGAGCCTGGGGGGGGTTGAATCAGCAGCTAATGCAGCATGACTATATTTTGGGATTTGTCGAAGACGGTTCAGGGAATACTCCGGGAGGTGCTGCCGTTCGGTTGGCCCTACGAATGGGCAGTCCGGCCGAAGGTTTTATTGTAAATGCGCACAGTAATGGGTTGACACTGAATTTTGGAAGAAATGGCGAAGTAAGCCTATTAGATATACAGGAGAGGCAAACCAGATTTTCTAAACTGAAGGTCTGCAAGGAAGGAGGGATGTGGGTGTTTGTGGCGTGCAGTTCAGGTAGTAAAGACGGAGTGGCATCACAGGCGGTAGAGAAGTTGGGGGCAAGAACGGCTATTGGACAAGATATTCCTGCAAGTATTAAGGAAGTTCGGGCGGTATTTGACGATCAGGGAAATTTGATTCGATTGCATCCTATATACGCTACGGGGAATGCGGTCTATTATAATTCAACCTGATTATTGCAGTTTAGATAGATTGTTGATATATTCAGCGTATGGGAATAGGGGATACACTTAAAAACTTGGGAGATATCAATAAATTGCGTCAGCAAGCTATGCAGATGCAAAAAAACCTGGCCGGACAGCAAATCACCGTGGAAGAGAATGGAGTTAAAGTGGTGATTACCGGAGATCAGAAGATTATGGAATTATCGATTCAGGGAATTTCAAACGAAGTATTGAACGAAGTATTGAATAAAGCCATCCGCAAAAGTCAGGAGATGGCAGCCAAAGAGCTAATGAATGTGTCCGGTGGTATGGGTGGAATGAACTAGATTTTGTGCGTGGTCTTGATTCAATTGTTCAAGCGAAAGAGAATGATTTTATCCGGGAGTTGGATTGCTACTTCATCAGCGACTTCTTTTTGAAGCTGTTCTAATTGTTTATTTATAAATTCTTTTTCTTCAGGTTTCAAATGTAACGTATCAGCTTTTTGATCACTCATTGAAGTAATTTTACGCTAGAATACTAGATGTGAGAATTGCCAGAGCGGTCAACAACTTAATCGAGGCTTTTGAAAGATTACCGGGAATCGGTCCTAAATCGGCAGCCCGGCTGACTTATTACTTACTTAATGTACCCCAGGGGGAACTGGATAAATTTGCGGATACGCTTAAATTGCTAAAAGCTAACACTAAAATTTGTTCTGAGTGTTTCAATGTGGCGGAAACTAACCCGTGTGATATCTGCTCTGATAAAAATCGGGACAGGGGGGTGGTTTGTGTAGTTGAACACCCGCTTGATGTACTGGCTATTGAACGGGGAGGTGGCTTTGCCGGTGTTTATCATGTACTGGGCGGGGTGATTGATCCTTTGCATAACATCGGACCGGATGAAATCAGAATTTCCCAGTTAATAAAAAGACTGGATGATCAGGGGGTTAAAGAAGTGATTTTGGCTCTAAACCCCAACATGGAAGGCGAAGCAACTTGCCTGTTTTTGAAAAGACTGATTCCAAAAGAGATTAAGATGACCAGGCTAGCTCACGGACTTCCAGTGGGAGCCGATATTGAATATGCAGATGATATGACCTTGTCCCGGGCGATGGAAGGCAGAAGAGAATATTAAAATTGACAGTATTAGGGCTTTGAACTAACATACTTTTATATGAGCGATATGGATAGAACGGAGGCAGGACAACCGGAAGTGAGCAGGAATCAACTAATTGAACAGTTACTTGAGATGGAAAAAACAAATGCGTTGTTGCCGGAGGTGGCGGCTGATTTACTTGCAGTAGAGAAGGCAAGCGCGCGAGAAGTGGAGTTGGAGCGAGCGCTTCGGGACGGATCCAGTCATCCGGAATCCGATCCACGATGGTTGGAAATTCGTCAAGCCAGACTTACAGCTGCAATCGGTGCAACATATCAAGCTGAGGACAGGCAAGCGATGAGAGAGGCTACAGATCATGAATATAATGAGCTGTCACGTAAGGTGTCGCGCATGCTTCTGGATTTTAGGCTCGGCAAGCCAACTGTGGTTCTTTTAGCTGGTTATTTGATGAGGTCTGGTGTGAGAAGGAAGGCTGAAGCAAGTCGCGAGACGATAGAAGCTTAAATGTTACATTTAGCCTTTTTGGCTATGTAAGGCAAGAGAGTGGGTTGATACAATAAATATATGGCGGTAAATCCGTGGGGCAATCAGAGCGATGAGAATATTGAAGGCATTATGGCTAAGGCCTCAAAGCAGGTAAAAAAAGCGGTTTCGAATGCGACTAAGGCGGTGGCTGCCGATGTCAAACAGCAGGTGACGGGTGATTATGGCCAACAGGTGGAACAAGGACAGGCGCAGGGGAAAACTCTGGATCCTGCGGCTCAACAGCAGATCCAACAACAGAGCCAGCAGACTCTGGTGCAGACCAGACAAAACCTGGAACAGATTAATGCAGCCATAAACAGGGCCAGACAGGAAAGGATAAAAAAGGAACAGGAAGCCGCCAAAAAAGACGAACAGAAGAAGGAGCAAAAAAAACAGGTTGAGGAACAAAAAAAGCAGGAGGACCCGGCGTGGAAAAGACTTTTGAAAGGCAAAATGGGATCAAGAGAGTCACATCAGAGAGCCGGGGGATAAAAATTAGTTGTTGAACATTTGGCCTTAAGCATTTAAGATTGGCGTATGACATTTGGTTTTGGTTGTTGTTTTGACGGTCCGGACACTGAGACTTAACAGTCTGTAGTGTTTTTGGACCAAAAATCCCGCTGAGGCGGGTTTTTTATTATGACTGACCTAATCGATTATTTACGAAATTTTAAGGGTAACAAAACCCTGATGACGGTGTTTCCGCATCCGGACGACGAGTCGATGGCTACCGGTGGATTACTGGTGATGGCAAAGAGTCTGGGCTGGAGAACAATAGTGGTGTCGATAACAGCCGGCGGAGCCGGACAAATACATACGCATGCCAAAGGCAGGCCTCTGGTAGTAATTCGTAAGGCGGAATTAAAAAAAGCCGGCGAAGTATTAGGAATTGATGAATTGGAGATAGGAGACTTTGATGACGGGAAAATGAAGACTGAGCGGGGATGGCAGAAGTGGTTGGAGTTGGTAATGGCTAAACACCAGCCGGGATTGGTGGTAACTTACGATCCGTCAGGATTTTACGGGCATCCGGACCATATCGCTTTAAGCTGCGCTTTACTTAAGGCTTATCAGGCAGTAAAGAACGGATATAAATTAATGTTTGTGGCCGTGCCTGAGGAGAGACGGGACAAAATCAAACTGCGGGGAATGGACCAGGTGAGAGAAAACATGGTGGAATCTACACACAGATTGGATTTTGGCTGGCGGTGGTTTGTCAAATGGAGAGCTGCCAGAATGCATAAAAGCCAGGGGCTGGGCAAAAGCCTGCCGATACCCCTGTGGCTATTTATGGCTTTAAACCATTGTGAAAATTACCATTTAGTAGAAAAGACGCGTAAATACGTATATAAATATATTGATTATGAAATTATTTAATACCCTGACTCGGCAGGTGGATGAGTTTAAGCCGGTAAAACAGGGACAGGTGGGAATATATTCCTGCGGACCTACAGTGTATTGGAATCAGCATATCGGACACATGTACGCCTATGTGCAATGGGATACTTTGGTCAGAGTGTTTAAATATATGGGCAATCAAGTGAATTGGGTCATGAATGTGACGGATGTGGGACATATGACAAGCGATGAAGATACGGGGGACGACAAAATGGAGAAAGGGGCAGCCAGGGAAGGCCTAAGTGTGTGGGAGATTGCCGAGAAGTACACCAAGCAATTTTTGGAGAGCATGGATAAGCTGAATATCCAAAGACCAGATACCTTATGCAGAGCCACAGAGCATATCCCGGAGCAAATAGAGCTGATTTCGCTAATTGAAAAAAATGGGTTTAGTTATAAAACAAAGACCGGTTTGGTTTTTGATACCAGCAAGTTTCCCAGGTATGCGGACTTTGCCGGATTGAACCTGGATGAGCAGGCAGCCGGATCGAGGACTGAAGTGGACATGGATAAGAAAAAGCCCTGGGATTTTTTGCTGTGGGTAACAAACCAGCCTGAGCACATCATGAAATGGGACAGTCCCTGGGGAGTGGGTTTTCCGGGCTGGCACATTGAATGTACGGCCATGTCGGTTAAATACTTAGGGGAAAGGTTTGATATTCATACCGGAGGCAAAGAACATAAGCCGGTGCATCACACAAATGAGATTGCTCAGGGGTACGGAGCGTTTCGACATCAGACGGCTAATTATTGGCTGCACAACGACTGGTTAGTTTTTGACGGCGAGAAAATGAGTAAAAGCCTGGGCAATAACGTACTGGTGACTGATTTAATTGAGAAAGGGTTTAACCCGCTGGCTCTAAGATACTTAATTCTGACGTCGCATTACCGAAAGGGGATTAACTTTACCTGGTCGAGCTTGGCGGCGGCTCAGACTGCCTGGGATAAACTGAATAAATTTGTGGTGGATGTGAGATCTAAAACAGAAGACTCCCGAAAGCAATTATCAAAAGAGAAAGAGAAAAAGCTGGAAAAATTCAGAGAAGAGTTTCTGATGGCGGTTAACGACGATATGGCGTTTCCCAAAGCGGTGGCAACGGTGTGGGAGATGATGGCCAGTAATATTCCGGATTACGACAAAATGGACCAGCTTTTAGAATGGGACCAAATATTGGGGTTACGGTTAGGACAGGAAACAAAAGAAGAAGTGCCGGGAGAAGTAAAAGAGCTAATGGCCAAAAGAGAAGAACTGAGGAAAGAGGGTAAGTATGTCGAAGCTGACGGGATGAGAATGCAAATTGAGAAGTTGGGATGGAAACTGGAGGATAGTAAAATGGGAGTTAAAGTTAAAAAAATATCGGCCTTGGGTTAATGGACATAAATTGGAGAAAAATCGGCTTGGGAGTACTGGCAGTTGATGTGGCATTGGTGAACTTGGGAGTAGGGTACGCTCTGTTTAAGCCTGCTGCAAAACCCACCAGCAATCAGTCTGCGACCACTAATCAAATTCCCAGTGAGACTGCAGCGTCTGATTCAAGCTCGATAAATCAGGGACTGGTTGATAACTTGGCCCTTCTGGAGAAGCGAATCGGGCTTTTGGAAAACAAACAAACAGCTACAGCGGCTTCCCCGGTAGTGGAAAAAACAACCACCATAGTTAAAACCCAACCGGCAGCCAAGACAAAGTCGACTCAGTATGTAACTATTCCGGGGTCAGGGAGCACTTCGCAGATGAATTGGACCAATATTGCCGGGACTGAATTCTACCTGGATACAACTGATTACCCCGGGCTTTTAGAAGTATATTTTGAAGCCGGAGTAAGTCTTTTTAACGGTAACGGCAGAGCGTATTTCAGATTGTTTGATGCAACCAATGGAATTGGAGTGCAGGGAAGTAACATCGAAACTACCAGCCAAGCAAACAGCGTGGTAACTTCAGGAAAAGTGAGCTTTTGGAGAGGGAAGAATTTGATTAAAGTTCAAGCTAAATCCTTAACTTCAGATACGGCAGTATTTACCTGGGGCAGACTTAAAATCGTGACGGAGAATTGAGGTATTTACAAACAATGACCAAATGATAATATTTAAATATGGGTGAACAGACTGCGGAGATTGGCGGGAGCACTAGGACTGAACTTGCCAAAGAAAAGGCGGCGAGTCAATTTAGTAAGCTATTCGGAATTACCATGAATAATTTATACCCAGTTTTGGAAGGGGGCGTTGATCTTCAGGATTCTGATCAGTTGAAAAAGGCAGTGACAGGGGTGCTGTCGGCTGGAATTGAGTTAAGTAACGCCTCGTGGGCTGATAAAGGAAAGCAAAAGAAGGATTTAAAACTCAAAGATTTTTTTAAACCAGAAGATACTCAGTTGGAGCATGATGCGAGTGTGAATTCACTTGAAATGGCGCTGGGAGTTGTTAATGGGGAACGGGCTGATTCTGAAGTACTTATAAAAGTGGTGGGGGATTTGGTGGATACAGCAAGAAAAATTGTAGGTGAGTCAAGGAGGGAAGAGGAGTCAGGAATTCCAAACCGCGGACCATTTGGTTTGTTTGGTCAGGATCAATATCGGGCTTCTCAAGTGAAAACTAAGTACGAACAAATTGATGCTAGAGCAAAAGCAGTTCTTGAGAGAGTTTCGGAATTGGCTCCGGAGTGGGCAAGAAAGGATTGACATTGTGGGAGGGTATGATTGGTTAAATCCAGCGCGGAAATTATATTTGAAGAATCTGTTTGCCAAATTAATAATCGTAAATATATGATGTGTTTTAGGCAAGAATGGGAGAGGTTAGTTATTGAGGCCGACAGGACAATACGCCAATGATTCAGGCAGTAATATTTGATCTGGACGGAACGGTGATCGATAACGAGCAGTTTTGGGAAGAAGCTTTTGTGAAAGTGGCGCAAAGTAAAGGAATTGAAAAACCTAAGTTGGTTATGGAGAACGGTTGGTGGCATGAACCGGGATTGGGGCTTTCGGGGAACTGGAGAAGGCTAGTTTCGGATTCGGAAAATAAAACTGTTGACGCAATTGAAAAACTAGTAGGACTAACAGTTAAGGAATACAACGAATTAAATTTAACTGTTAGCCCAAGAGACGGAGTGGGGGAAGCGGTAGCAATAGCCAAAGAGAGAAAATGGCAAACCGGACTTTGCACCGGCAGTACCTGGTCGATTGTGGAAAAAGAACTGGAAGAGATGTCGATGCAGTTGGCGTTTGATATGACTGTAACCGGGGAGGAAGTTTACATGAGTAAACCAGATCCGGAAATTTATTTACTGGCGATGCAAAAGCTGGGGATTGAACCTGCCGAAGGGTTGGTGGTAGAGGATGCAATTGCCGGAATCAGGTCGGCTAAAGAGGCAGGATTGAAAGTGATCGGATTAATTTCAGGCTATGCGACAAAAGAGATGATGCAGGCAGCTGGAGCCGATTATGTCGTATCTGATTTTGCCGATGTGATTGAACTATTCAAAACAATTGAGTAGATAAGTTTGTCATACGAAATTGATCAATATTATGTTTTTTTTGGCCGAATAAAGAACGAAACTATTGACTCCCCCCCGGGGGGATTGTAATATGAATGACATGCCGAACCTGGGAATCATATTTTTAACCGGACTTCTGGCCGGAGGAATAAGTTGTGCGGCAGTCCAGGGAGCGCTTCTGGCTACCATGGGGACTGACAGAAAAAAAGTTTTTTTGTTTTTGGGATCAAAGTTAATCGCACATATAATCCTGGGCGGAATATTGGGACTTCTGGGTGAAGTATTTAAGATATCCATTGGACTGACTGCGGCATTTCAAATTGCGATTTCAATTTATGTGATGGGTGTTGCTTTGGCGATGTTAGATGTGCATCCTTTTTTCAGACGATTTTTATGGCAGACTCCGAAGTTCTTGGGAAGATATTTGAGAAACACTTCAAAGTCAGAAGATTGGTCGGCCCCGCTTATTTTGGGAGCGGGGACGGTGTTTATTCCGTGCGGAGTAACTCAGGGAATGATGGCCGTTTCGATGGCTTCGGGAAGTTTTTTGTCGGGAGCATTAGTATTGGGGGTATTTGTTTTGGGAACATCTCCGGTGTTTTTAGCGTTGGGACTGGCGGTAACAACTTTGGGTGACAAATTCAGAAAATGGGTAGCATATGCGCTGATTGCAGTTTCTTTATGGACACTTAACGGGGGATTGGTGATGGCCGGAAGTCCGGTGACGGCTCAGAAAGTATTAGCTGGTGCAGAGTGCGCCTTGACTGTTTGTAAAAGTGAAGAGGTAACCAATCAGGAGGCCACAGATGAGGTAACCATATCGTTTTTAAATAATCGGTATGAGACTGACAAAAAAGTGGTTAAGGCAGGATCGAAAATAAAATTGAATTTAGTGAATAAGGCCGGGTACGGATGTATTCAGGCATTTACGATTCCGGCGCTTAACATTTCAAAAGTAGTTCAGCCGGGCAAAACGCAAACATTGGAAGTAACAGTGCCTGATAAAGCCGGAAAATTAGATTTTTCCTGCAGTATGGGGATGTATACCGGGCAATTAACCATCGTTAACTAGAAATGATTAAAAAAACTTTTAAAATTTCAGGCATGCATTGCACCAGCTGCTCGCTTTTGATTGACGGCGAAGTAGAGGACTTGGGGGCCAAATGCACCAGTAATTACGCCAAAAGCGAAGCCGTGGTGGAGTGGGACGAGAAAAAGATTTCTGAGAGAGAGATAAAACTGGCGATTGAGAAGTCAGGGTATAAGGTGGTAGCCTAAGTGAATGAAATTGTGGGTAATAGCTCCGGATGAAGCGTCAGGCAATGATTTTAATGAGAAACTTAAGGCAGCTGGTCTTTTGACGGAGTTGTATCTGCCGACAATCGCCTCGAGAGTAATTGAGAATCAGTTGTCGCAGTCTTCTGAAGTGGCACAAGGGCTACAGGCGGCAATTAGTGAGGGAATTAACAGGGGATTTGAGAAGCAGGTGATTGCCTGTAACACTTTGCAGCTGTGGTTATCCGAAGTGCAAACTGGGAAGGCTAGGATATACACGACTTTTGAAGCGATGAAATATTGGTTTAGTGCCCGGGACGGAAAACCGGTTTGGTTGGGAACAACGCCACTGGTACAAAAAATGAGCGGGTTTCCCACTCTTTTGACCGTAGGGGAAGAGAAAGTTCAGGATCTGGTCCAGGAAATCATTTGGCGAGTAAAGGGTGTTGAAGGATCCGATGTGACCGGAGCCGGAAATTTGGTAAACAAAAACATTAAAGATGAAAACATTTTGAAAAAAAGAGTTAAACATCTGGTGTGGGAATTAAACGGACTGAATATTAAGTCGGTAGTTTTGGGCTGTACTGAGCTGCCGATCGCTTTTTCTAAATATTTAGACCCTGATTATGAATTGCGGTTTGAAACGGTCGACCCGGTGGTTAAATTGGCCGACTATTTGAAGTCGGGATAGGGATTGATATTTGGGTAATTTTCGGTAAGATCAAAGAATGGAGAATGTACCGCTGGCTGACAGGTTGAGACCGACAACTTTAGATGAATTTGTAGGACAGAAACATTTGGTAGGAAAGGACAAGCCTTTACGGGTGGCCATGGAAAAGGGACACATATTTTCTTTTATTTTGTGGGGACCTCCGGGAGTCGGGAAAACTACACTGGCCAGAATGTATGCCAGGGCCATAAAACGGGAAGTGGTGGAAATTTCGGCAGTGACGGCCGGAAAAGACGATATGCGGGCGGCGGCTCAAAAAAGCGCTGTCTTGTTTATTGACGAAATTCACAGGTTTAATAAAGCACAACAGGATTTTTTGCTGCCGTATGTGGAAAGGGGACAGTTGGTACTAATCGGGGCGACTACGGAAAATCCCAGCTTTGAAGTTATCTCGCCGCTACTATCCAGGTGCCGGGTGTTTGTATTAAACGAGTTGGGTCCTGAAGAAATGACAAAAATAGTAGACAGAACAAAAGCCAAAATGGGCAAAGAAGCAAAAGACTGGCTGGTGGCAATGGCTAACGGAGACGCCAGACAAGCTATAACCATGATCGAGAATACAACCCAGTTGTATGGAAAAGTGACAGTAGAAACATTAAAACAGATGCTTCAGAGTAAGCATCTTCGATACGACAAGCTGGGGGAAGAACATTACAACACCATTTCAGCATTTATTAAATCCATGCGGGCATCCGATGTCGATGCGGCACTTTATTATCTGGCTAGGATGGTTGATTCTGGTGAAGATCCGCTATTTATCGCTAGAAGAATGGTGGTGTTTGCCTCGGAAGATGTCGGGATGGCGGTACCGACGGCATTAGTAGTGGCTAACGCGGTATTTAGAGCCTGTGAAACGATTGGTTATCCAGAGTGTCAGGAAAATCTGGCTGCCGGAGTTGTGTATCTGGCCAGCTGTAAAAAAGACCGGCGGGCATATAACGCGTATATGGCGGCTCTGTCTGATGTAAAACAACATGGTAACTTACCCATACCGATGTCGATTCGAAACGCTCCGACTAAACTTATGAAAGAATTGGGTTATGGGAAGGGTTATGAAAAATATCCAAATGAGTCTTTGCTTCCAGATAAATTGAAGGCGAAAAAATATTTCAGGTGATACAATGCGGGGGTGAGTGAGTTTTTGAGGTTTGTTCCCAAAGAGGATGAGGCAAATTTAAGTTTTGATGAGTTGATTGCCATGGGCAAAATCCTGGCCCCGGGTTTTTTGTGGCAATTGGTAGGACAGGCAAAGGAATATTTGATGACTGAACCAGGTCCTAATTTGTTCAGGAGGCAGATGTTGGTTCCGGAATGGCTAGGTTATTGGATGACGGTTTTGCAGGCAGAGCGGGATTTTGATCCGAATACAGGAAGTAAATTGGTTGAAAGCGACAGAATAATGACTATTTCTGAAATGAAAAATAGGTTTAAAAAGCTTCACAGAAAGGGAATCATATCCGGGGTGTGGTTTATGGGCACAGGTGAGGCGGGACCAGGACATCGGATGGCCTGGTATCAAGCTTCACGAAGGGTAAGGGAATTGGCAATGTTGTATGAGGGCGAAGATTATTTTGATAAGCACCCAGACAGGAGACGGCCTTGTTTGTCTGAAGCAATAAGAGCAAGCCTGGCAGGATATTACGGATTGAGGGTAAGTCGGGTGCCTGACAGGCCAGACGGCGTGTCGGAGGCTAAACACTATAGAGAGGTATTTAGATTGACGGGGGCCACTGTAAACTTTGTAACCAGAGGTTATCCCAATGAGAAAGCAGTTTTGGCCAGAAATTCTCCGAAAATGAGAAGAATGGCGGTTGTTGAGGATTTAGTGAGGTTACATACGTCCGAAATGACTGAGAAGCTAATGCCTGACGTCATTTTGATTCCTGCCAGGGTTCGGGATTGTGTAGAAAAATAGCCAGTGGATGTTTGACATACACATCCTATAGTGTTAGTATTGACCTTATGTCTGAGACGATGGAGAAGCCTGCCGAAGTCAGATTGGCTGAGGCTAAGAAGGCG
>Ga0156507_152_pt1 | contig 37901 bp, 35 predicted proteins | sample RifOxyB1_FD_110654 | JGI IMG/M metagenome (GOLD analysis project Ga0156507, IMG submission 110654) | Candidatus Amesbacteria bacterium RIFOXYB1_FULL_44_23
AACGGGGGCCGATTTGAAAGTTGTATTAAGAAGTGTTCGTGACTTGCTCAAACTATGGTACCGTTTGCTGTAGGCAGAAGAATCGAAATACTGGCGATTGTGTTGGTTTTAATCCTGGCCGCTTTCTCGCGTCTGTACAGAATCGGGGACTATATGACATTTTTAGGTGACGAAGGTCGGGATGCCATTGTTGTTAGAGACATTGTGTTGGGTCGCCATTTTCCCTTAATAGGTCCGGGTACTTCCGTTGGCAGCATGTACCTGGGGCCTCTTTACTACTACCTGATTGCCCCGTCGCTATTTATATCTGACCTCTCACCTGTTGGCCCGTCAGTATTTGTAGCCATCCTGGGCATAGCTACCGTTGCCATGATTTTGTACATCTCCAAAGACTGGTTTGGCTTTATTCCGGCTATAGCTATTTCCACCCTTTACGCAATTTCTCCGGTAGTAATCATCTACTCCCGTTCGTCATGGAATCCCAACGTCATGCCCTTTTTTGCACTGTTAACCATGTTTTCCGTATACAAAATCTGGCAGTCCCAAAACTGGCGCTGGTTAATCGTCACCGCAGTATCACTTGCATTCGTTCTCAATTCCCATTATCTGGGTTTGTTGTTACTTCCGCCCGTTTTCTTTTTTATTCTTATCTCCAAAAATCTCCTCCCGTCTAAACGACTGATTATTAAATCATTGGCGATTTTCTGCTTTCTGATGTCTCCACTGCTGTTTTTCGATATCCGTCATTCCTGGACCAACTTCACCGCCCTGAAAACATTTTTTACCAATCGCGAAACGACAGTCAATCTCAAAGCCTATAAGGCCATTCCCAATATTTGGCCGATTTGGCAGGATGTAAATACTTCTCTTCTTGCCGGAGGTCAAAAACAGTTAGGTCAGATTGTGTCCGTTGCCTTACTGTCATTTTCGCTGGTTTTATTAATTAAACAACTGGCAACCAAAACCATTGACCCAAAATTTGTTTTCATTCTGGTTTGGTTACTGTCCGGCCTGGTGGGACTCGGACTTTATAAACAACACATTTATGCACATTACTTCGGATTCATTTTTCCCGCCCCTTTCTTTTTACTGGGGTATTTCTTTTCCGCAGCCAGGAAAAGCAATTTTGTATTAAAGATTTTGTTGGCAGTCCTATTTTTGACTATCTTGGCAGCGATGATTCAAAGCCATCCCTTAAGATCATCACCCAATCGCCAACTTTTTCTTACTCAAAGAGTCTCTCGCTATATAACCGAACAAAGCGGAGGTCAGCCGTTTAATTTGGCCCTGCTGGCCAAAAGTAACTACGACGCCGGATATCGCTACTTTTTCTATCTCGAAAACAGTCCCTACTTTACTATTCATCAAAAAATTACGGACCAGCTATTCGTAATTTGCGAACTTGAATCAAGAGCAGCCTGTGAACCTATCAACAATCCGTTGTGGGAGATAGCCTCCTTTGGTTGGGCCAAAATTGACGTTGAATGGGAGCTTGCCGGTGGCGTACGCATTTTCCGCTTAGTTCATAACCCAACCGGATCATGAAGCTCATAAATCGGATCATTTCACATCGGTTTTTTGTTCCTGTATTGCTCCTGGCAGCTTTGTTTCTGCGCGTTTACCGATTAGGAGCCTTGACCGGTTTTTACTTTGATCAGGGTCGGGACGCCAAAATTATTTGGGATCTCTGGCACTCGGGTAAATTCTTTTTGATCGGACCGACTACCGGGATTGAGGGCATATTTTTGGGACCGTTCTATTATTATCTGATCGCCCCTTTCTATTTGATTGGAAACGGTAATCCGGTAATAGTCTCAATTACTTTGGCGGTTATAAACGTTCTGGGCATTTACGTTATTTACAAAATAGGCAAAGAGTTTTTCAGCCAGTCAGCCGGTCTTTTGGCCTCAACATTCGTCGCGTTTTCACTTCCCCTGGTACAGGCTCATCGTTGGCTTTCAAATCCCACTCCACTGCCTCTATTCTCCGCCACCAGTGTCTGGATGCTTCTTAAAATTATCACCGGCTCAACAAGTCCCCTGGTTTGGTCGGTTTTAGGTCTGTGCCTGGGATTAGGTCTTCAGCTTGAAGCCGCCTCAGCCGTATTTTTCCTTCCGGCTACTTTATTAGTCTTTTTGATATTCCGAAAAAATATTAATTGGAGTCTTAACCTGCTGCATCTGATTTTCACTTTTTCACTGACTCTGATTCCCCAGCTGTGGTTCAATTTTCGCCACGACAACATTCTGTTTGCTGCCTTTGCCAGGTTTTTATTGGCCGAGAAAAGTTTTACCCCGGTTCTTAGTGACTTCTATCGTCAGCGTTTATTTTTTTACTTTGACACTTTTTCTCAGAAATTCTTTTTAGACCGCAATCTGGCCATTCCGTTTGGCGTCATTTTGTTAGTGGCCTTTTTGCTGACTTTCAGGAAATTTAAAAAAGTTTTTTGGGGCCTCACCATTATCTGGGTTACCCCGTTAGTCTTTTTGTTGTTTTATCACGGCAACTACGGCTTTGTTTGGGATTATTACTTCACCGGAATCTATTCCATATTCGCTTTATTTGCCGCCGTAGTTTTGACTGCTGCCGCCGGGCAAAATAAATTATTCAGAAATGTAGTCGGGGCAGTTGTGGTGGTATTTCTGGTCACCAATGTATTTCATTTGCGAAACTATCTGTCAGCCGGAACCGATGGGCCGACTACTGTAGTGTTAGAACCGTCACTAGCAGCAGTCGATGCGGTTTACTCGGATGCCGGCGATAAACCTTTCAACGTTGACGTTTACGTCCCTCCGGTCATACCTCATGCCTATGACTACCTGTTTTTATGGCGTGGGCACACCAAATATCAAAAGCAACCCAATTCTGACCTGCAACCGCTGTTGTATTTAGTTTACGAGGTTGATCCACCACATCCGGAAAGACTTGAAGCCTGGCTCACCCGGCAAAACACTTACGCCAGGATGATCAGTCAATTCAGGTTTGGCGGTTTGACGGTGGAAAAACGCCTGCGTTTCTAATTACATGTCCAAGTACTTTCCTCTTTTATTGGTCATCATTGCCTTTGGTCTGTTTTGCCGCGGATTTGCCTTCCAGTCCCGCTATATTTACGCCCACGACTCCGATTTGGCTTCCTGGATGGTTAAGGATATTTTGGTAGATCACCATCTCAGGCTGGTTGGCCAGGAAACCAGTTCTTCCGGAATATTTATCGGTCCGCTTTTTTATTATTCCCTGATTCCTTTTTACTTGATTTCCGGCATGGACCCCATCGGCTCGGTGGCTTATTCGTGGATTATCGGGCTATTTTCCGTAGCCAGCATTTATTACGTTTTTTCCCGGATTCATAATCCGAAAATAGGTCTGATAGCCGGCTTAATACACGCCGTATCATATGGCATTTCCGTTAACGAGCGCGAGGTTGTGCCAACTACCCCGGTTATGTTGTGGACGGTCTGGTTCTACTACGCAGTGCACAGATTAATGGCGGGCGACAAGAAGTCTCTTTGGCTGTTGGCATTTCTTTTTGGTCTAGTCTGGCACCTTAATCTGGCCTTGGGTTTACTGGCAATAATTGTGGTTATCGGCTTACTTCTTAAACGAAACCACTTTCACCCCCGGGATCTGCTTATGCCCCTTCTCATATTTGTAGTTATGTCGCTGCCGCTGATTATTTTTGAAGCCAGACATGATTATCAGCAGTCTCGGGCTCTGATGTCCACCTTAAGCTCAATCGGTTCGCCCAAACCCGGTTCACCCTCACTACTTACTAAATTTCAAAAAACCGCGTCATACGCCGGTAAAAATGTTCACGCCATCTACTGGCTCGACGGCAAGCTTTCACCATATTTTCCGCTGTTTCTCATGTTTGGTTTAATCTGGACCAAATTTAAAAAACCGCGGTTCGGCATACATCTGTGGATTTATGGCATTTGGCTGGCCGTTTATTGGATTTTCTTTTCGCTTCACCCCATCAACCTGTCTGAATACTACTTAAACGGCATCAATATTCTCTGGATCGCCATGGCGGCTCACTTTTTAGTTTTGCTCATGGACACCAACAATCTCGGCAAAGCGGCCGCCTTTGTACTCATAACCGGATTTTTAGCCGTGAATTTAAACCTCCAGCTTACGGCCAATTATTCTAAAAATGGTTACATCCAAAAGAAAGCCATCATTCAGGCCATCAAAACTGACGTTTTAAAAAGGGGCATTCCCTGCATTTCGGTCTCTTATATCACCAACCCCGGCTACAATTTGGGCTACCGCTATTTTATTTACTTATCCGGACTCAAAACCCGCCCTGTTACTCAGAAAGTCCCTGTTTATTCGATTGTTTTTCCGCTTAGCTTAGTAGATCAGGTCGATCAGACCTTTGGTGACCTGGGTTTAATCTATCCCCAATACGAGCGTTACTCGCCCGAAACTGCTAAAATAGAATGCGTCGGGCAGGACTCAAACCTGTCAGACCCCATGTTCGGGTTTACTAAATAATCATATGCCAAAAAGTCCCTATCTTTCAGTTGTAATTCCGGTCTATAACGAGGCCGATAATCTCAAGACCCAAAAACTGCCTCAGATATATAAATATCTCTCCGCCATGGATTTTTCCTGGGAGATGATTTTGGTCAACGACGGTTCATCTGATGACTCATTGGCCTTATTGAATGAATTTATCAAAGACCATCCGGCAGTCAAATTAATAGACAATCCGCATCAGGGAAAGGCCGCCACCGTGGCCACGGGAGTATTTGCCAGTCAGGGAGAGTACATACTGTTTAGCGACACCGACCAGGCCACTCCGATCGAAGAATTAAACAAATTTATCCCCTTTATGCATCAGGGTTATGAAATTATTATCGGTTCCCGAACAGGCAGAAAAGGCGCCCCCCTATTTCGCCAGATTTTGGCCAGGGGAATGGTCATCTTTCGCACCCTGCTTTTGAATCTGCCGATAACCGATAGTCAGTGCGGATTTAAAGCCTTCAAAAAAGAAGCTGCCACGAAAATATTTACTATTATGAGTCGGGTTCATCCTCCTCAAGTCATTTCCGGTCCGGCCGTAAATCCCGGCTTTGACGTGGAACTGCTGTATCTTGGCCGTAAATTGGGATTCAAAATAAAGGAAATCCCGGTGGTCTGGAATTATTACACCAGCAAACGGGTGTCTTTCTTCAAAGATGCCGTCAATGGGGTTAAGGAACTGTTTTTGGTCCGCTACCGTTCCTTAACCAATGCATATATACTTGATGCTGATGGGAAATAAGAAGCGTTTGTGGCTGATACTGGCCGGGGTATTTTTTCTGGCCGCCGTTTTGAGATTTACTCATTTAAATTCACTACCGGTATTCGTTGACGAATCCATTTATATCCGCTGGTCCCAGGTTATGCGGGCCGAGCAGACACTTCGTTTTCTGCCTCTATCAGATGGCAAGCAGCCTCTTTTTATGTGGGCCACCATGCCGGCTCTCAAGCTAATTTCAGATCCTCTGGTAGCCGGAAGAGCTGTCTCGGCGGCAGCCGGATTGTTCACGACACTTGGCATCGGACTGGCAGGCTTTTTTCTCTTTGGCCGTCTTCGGGAGGCTATTACCGCTGCCGGTATCTGGGCCGTTTTGCCCTACGCCGTATTCTTTGACCGTCTGGCTTTGGCAGACAGCTTGCTAGCCATGTTTATTGTTTGGGGATTTGCCTTAGGGCTATTTGCTTTTAAGCACCTGCGTTGGGATTTTTCCATGTTATCCGGGTTTGCCTTAGGTTTTGCCTGGCTGACTAAGTCCCCGGCCATGTTTGCCTTGGCCATGACTCCGCTTTTGTGGGTCTTATTTTCACCCAAAAATAACCGCCGGCAAATTTTACAGGGCATCGGCCTGATTCTTACCATCTGGGGCATCGCCTTTGCCATGTACAACATTCTCAGATTAGGGCCGGAATTTCACATGATCGGCATCAGAAATAAAGATTATATTTATCCGATTTCAGAAGTTCTTCGTCATCCAATCGATCCGTTGATACCCCACCTCAAAGATTCACTGGACTTCCTGCTGTACTTATTTACTCCGGTTGGGCTGTTTTTTGCCCTGTTGGGACTTCTGGAAAACGGCATTAAGCACACCCGCCAAAGGCTGGCCCTTATTTTGTGGGTGATTATTCCGATATTCGCTCAATCTTTCATCTCCAAGACTTTCACCGCCAGATATTTGTTGTACACCATTCCTTACTTAGTTCTCCTGGCCGCCCATGGCATCTGGCATTTTGGGGACCGGACCAAAAAACACATTCTCAGCTTTTTGGGTCTGTGTTTATTTATATTAGTTAGCCTGATTTTTGATTTTATGTTAATTACTTCACCTCAATCAGTACCGTTGCCCAGAATTGAAAGATCCGGATATCTGGAAGAATGGACAGCCGGCTTCGGCATTAAAGAGGTTTCCGCATATTTAAAAAATGCTCCTGGACCAGTTTTAGTGGGATCGGAAGGATTTTTCGGCACTCCGTTCTCAGCTTTGCAGATGTACTTAAATAATCAAAGAAACATTCGGGTTGTGGGCCTGAGCTCCGAGATTACTGAGGTCGATCCGAAATTAATATCGGCTCAAAAGGACAATCAGGTGTTTTTGGTCGTAAATTCCACCCGCCTGCGTGTTCCCATGGAGAACCTCAATCTGGAACTGATTGCTCAATACCCCAAAGCTTTCAGGCCGGACGGAAGCAGGGAATGGTTACTTTTTTTCAAACTTAAATGAAAAAAACTCTTCTGGTAGTCTTGCTTCTCACCTTGCCGGCTTTTGCCTGGCTTATCCAGCCGGGCTATTTCCCCATGCACGACGATCTGCAGACCACCCGTCTTATGGAGATGGAAAAGTGCTTCCGCGATGGCCAGATCCCTTGTCGTTGGGTTTTGGATCTGGGTTATGGTTTCGGTTACCCGCTTTTTAATTTTTATCCCCCCCTGCCGTACCTGGTCGGACTTCCGTTTAGATTCATGGGGTTGGCTTACATCGACGCCATCAAGATTGTGGGGATTTTAGGTTTTGTATTGTGTGCCCTGAACATGTATTTATTGGGTAGGCAACTCTGGGGAAAAAAGGGCGGAATAATATCCTCGCTTGTGTATACCTACGCCCCGTATCATTCGGTTGACTTGTATGTTCGGGGAGCCATGAACGAATTTTGGGCTATGGCTTTTTTCCCGGCCATTTTTTATTCTTCGTATCGCCTGATAAAAACCCAGTCGTTCAGATATGTATTGCTTTTGGCCTTATCAATTTCCGGTCTGATGCTTTCTCACAACCTGATGTTGTTAATATTTGCTCCAGTTGCGGTAGTCTGGGGCTTATTTTGGCTTTTTAAGTTTAAAAAACTATCAGCGATCATCCCTCTGGCAATTTCCGTGTTTTGGGGATTTGGCCTATCGGCGTTTTTCACCTTACCGGTGCTGTTCGAGCAAAAGTTTGCCCACGTTGAAACTTTGACCATCGGCTATTTCAATTTTCTGGCTCACTTTCTTGATTTAAGACAAATTCTATTTCGCATCAATTGGGGCTACGGTGAATCAATTTTAGGATCAGGTGATACCATGAGCTTTGCCCTGGGCTATTTACAGTGGATCATCCCGGGTTTGGTTTTATTATCTTTATTATTTTCCAAAAAACTTCGCGAGCATAAACTGCTGATTTTCACACTGATTATTTTTACCCTGGGAGCTTTATTTTTCTCGCACTCCAAATCCACTCCTTTTTGGCTAAAATTCAAACCCCTGCAGTTTCTCCAGTTCCCCTGGCGTTTACTAACTGTGGCCGTATTCTCGGCCTCGCTTGTCTCCGGGGCCATCGGTAAAACCCACACGCTTAAATGGTTGTCGGGACTTTTTGTTTTAATCCTTTTATTAAACGCCAACTATTTCCGGCCGCGGACCTGGTATGTCACAATGACCGATCAGGAAAAATTCTCCGGCAAGTCCTGGGTCTGGCAAATAACCGGAAGTATTTTTGATTATTTGCCCATCTGGGCTCCCATGCCGCCCGCCGACCCGGCCGGTGGTGATCTGGGAATTACTTCCGGTCTGGGTGAGTATCAGACCCTGAATAAAAAAACCAATTATCAAAGCTATCGCTTAAATATCGTCTCCGACGAGGCGATTGCCGAAATCCAGACCTTTTATTTTCCCGGTTGGCGCGTCTGGTTAGACGGCCGGGAAGTATCAGTTGACCCCACTCGGGATCCGCTGTTAGGCCGGATGCAGGTTGACGTTTCCGCCGGGTCTCATTTGCTGGAGGCCCGCTTTACCGATACTCCCGTCCGCATTCTGGGCAATGTGCTTTCAGCGGTTAGCTGGCTGACAATTATTTTATTTGCTATTCCAATCCCATGGACCCGGAAGAAATTATCAGTGACGTAGATTTAAACACCGTTAAATCCAGAGCGGTTAAAGGCATGGCCACTTTGACCGGTGGGGGAGTGATTTTGACTTTTATTTCCGGAATCGGCGTTCTGCTTCTGACCACCTTTTTAGGTCCCAAAGAGTTTGGTCTGTACGGGCTGGTAGGAAGTATCATCGTCATTTTGGGATACTTCTCAGATATTGGCTTGGCGGCCTCCCTAATTCAGAAAAAAGATCAGATCACCACTTCCGATTTGAGAACTACTTTTACTATTCAGCAAAGTTTAGTCGCGTTATTGGTAATTGCTGCTTTTATCATGTCCCCGGTCATTAAAAGTTTTTATGCTTTGGCAAATCCCGAGTATTGGCTTTTGATTGCCCTGCTGGTCAGTTTCTTTCTTTCGTCGTTAAAATCAATTCCTTCTGTTCTTTTGGAGCGAACATTGCGGTTTGATTTGATCATGACTATTCGCATCGTCGAGTCGTTAGTTTTTAACGTTGTTGCCGTGACCCTGGCCATTTCCGGATTCGGAGTTTCCTCATACATTCCTGCAGTTTTACTCCAAAGTCTGGTTGGTTTATTTTTGATTTATATTTTAAAGCCCTGGCCGGTCGGTTTGGCTTTTTCCAAGGCCAGCTTAAGAAAACTCCTCAGATTTGGCGTCCCGTATCAAATAAATTCTCTTTTGGCTGTAGCCAAGGATCAGTTTGTAAATTTATTTTTATGGAAGCTGATCGGCGCCCAAGGTATGGGTTTGGTTAACTGGGGTTTTTATTACAGCCAGTTGCCCCAGAGATTGATTATGGATAACGTAACCAAAGTCGCCTTTCCCGCGCTATCCCGTCTTCAGGACCATCCGGGGGAATTTCGCTCATCGGTCGAGAAAATGATGCAGTTTATTTGTTTGTTAATTTTCCCGGCTTTGGTCGGTATTGCTCTTTCCTGGTCGCATCTGGCCTTTTTGGTTCCCAAATGGTTCAAGTGGCAGGACGCCTTAACTCCTTTGTATTTGTACTGTTTTTCGGCTCTTATGTCCTGTCTGTCCACTCCTCTAACTAATACTCTTTACGCTTTGGGTAAAGCCAGAATTGTGACCGGACTTATGTTTATGTGGTTGATTCTCGAATGGTTATTAAAACCCACTTTGGCTACCCAGCTTGGCTTCATGGGAGTAGCTATCGCATCCGCAATTATTTCATTTTCTTCATTGGTGCCGTTTTTCATTGCCAAAAAAATTATTGGCTTTAGCATTGTTAAAAGTCTGAAGGTGCCGGTAATTTCCACTTTCTTTATGGTGCTGGTAGGCATTCTGGTTCATCGTTTCGGTTTGATAGTTACCGTTATTGCCGCTTCATTTATTTACATTCTGGCCGTCGTTCTTTTGGGTGGGCGAAAACTTTTAGACGAAGCCAAACCACTGTATGTCCATTTTCGAAAAAAAATCTAAATTGATTCTGATTTTGGTGGGAAGTTTTGTTTGGTCCCTGACCATGATCAAAAGCGGACTCATGTACAGTTTTGGACTGGGCTTTTGGGGTCCCAATGGTCATGATGGCATTTGGCATTTATCTCTGATCAGGCATTTATCCCAAGGCAGATTTGAAATGCCGATATTTGCCGGAGAGACGTTAAAAAATTATCACTTCGGGTTCGATTTGATTCTGGCCGTACTTTCCCGTCTGACTTTTATTTCTCCGTCGGTATTGTACTTCCAGATTGTTCCGCCTCTTATTGCTCTGGCTTTGGGAGCTTTGGTGTATAAATTTGTTTTTGCCTGGAAAAAATCAGCCGCTTCTGCCTGGTGGGCGGTATTTTTTGTATATTTCGGCGGCAGCTGGGGTTGGTTGGTTAATTTTATTAAAAACCGCTCATTGGGAGGCGAGTCCATGTTTTGGTCTCAACAAAGTATTTCCACGCTTTTAAACCCGCCCTTTGCCTTGTCCTTGATCTTACTGTTTCTGGGGCTATGGCGATTAACCCAAAAACCCACTTCCAAAAATTTGCTTCTTATCTCGACTGCTTTCGGATTTTTAGCCATCGTTAAAATTTATGCCGCAATTTTGGTTCTTGCCGGATTATCATTATCGGCAATCTACTCATACTTTTTCAAAAAAGATACCTATTTATTAAAAATATTGGGACTCACATTCGCAATAAACGCCCTGCTGTTTTTGCCTTTTAATAAAAATTCTTCGTCACTGATCATCTTTAACCCCGGTTGGTTTTTACAAACCATGCTTTCGGTATCGGATCGTTTTCAATGGTTACGATTGTACCAGGCCCTTATTTCTCAAAACATTTTTAAACAGGTAATTGGCTACTCATTGGCTTTGACTTTATTTATAGTTGGAAACCTGGGCACCAGAATGATATTTCTTTCTGGATTTAAAAAGTTTACATCGGACTTTTTTAGTATATTTTTGTTAGTAGCCTCAGCCGCAGGCCTGGTTATCCCTATGCTTTTTGTTCAGGCTGGTACTCCCTGGAATCCTATTCAATTTTTCTATTACTCCCAAATGTTTATAGGAATTCTCTCCGGAATTTCTCTGTCTGAGATTCTTTCAAATAAAAAGTTAAACAGCCAGCTTCGGTTTACGATTTGCGGCTTAGTCATCCTAACGACCCTGCCGACTTCTGTTGATACGCTTCGTCATTATTTGCCCGGTAGGCCTCCGGCCATGATTTCAAAAGACGAATTGGCGGCCCTCAAATTTCTGTCCCAAATGCCGACGGGCGTAGTTTTAACTTATCCAATCAGTCCAAACCCCTACATTGAAGCCCCCCGGCCTTTATATTATTACGAATCCACAGCTTACGTCTCAGCCATGACCGGCCAGCCGGTCTTTATTGAAGATGAGGTTAATTTAAACATCACCGGTTATGATTGGCCAACTAGAAAAAAACTATCTCAGGAGTTTATGGTCCAGACCAATGTTTTAAAGGCAAAGGCCTTTTTGTCCCAGTACCACATCCGGTATGTATATTCTCCCTTAGTGGCTAAATACCGCCCGGAGTTATCCGCCCAGGAGTTGGGGGGAAAAGTTATCTTTGAAAACTCTCAGGCTGCAATTTGGGAGGTCAATGTAAAATAGTAGTCATGAAAATCCTTGCAGACATTAAAGACGGCCAAATCCCAAAAGGCGACCTGTCGGTCAAATTGCGTAAAGCCGTCCGTGCAGTAGCATTCGATACAAAAGACCAGATACCGATTCTGTTTGTTTCTAAATTTCATTATCACAAATTGCCGGGTGGTGGCATAGAACCGGGTGAGGACAAACACCAGGCTCTGCAAAGAGAGGTGGAAGAAGAATCGGGTTGTCAGATACAAATCATTAAGGAAATCGGCCAGGTCATTGAATACCGCTCCGAGTGGTCGTTAAAACAAATCTCCTATAGCTATTTAGCCAAAATTGTTTCAAAGGGGGAATTGAAGTTTACCAAGGAGGAATCGGAAGATGGATTTCAACTGCAATGGATGACTCTGGATGAGGCCGTCTCAGTCTTTGAAAAAGAGGCAGAAAATCTTGAAGGTTATGAACCGCCGTTTATTAATAAACGCGATTTGGCAATTCTTAAGGGCGCTAAACTATCAATCACATGATCATCTATCTTTGCCGCCATGGTCAAACGACAGGAGATATCGAAGACCGGTATGGCGGCGACTATGAAGATCACCTGACTGATTTGGGAAAAATCCAGGCAGAAGAATTAGCAAGGAAACTACAGAACAGAAGAATTCAGAAAATTTTCACCAGTTCCAGAATCAGAGCTCAGGAAACTGCCAAAATAATCAGCGATATTTTGAAAGTTGACGTTGAAATAGTACACGATTTGCGCGAACGCAATCATTACGGAATTCTCACCGGACTTATTAAATCTCACGCCAAAAAGGAGCATCCGGATTTAGTTGAGAAACTATCCAATCACCGTATAGCCATTACCGGAGCCGAAGATTATGAAAGTTTTGGCCAAAGGGTTACTGCCGGGTTAGAAAAAATTACCGCCCGCGACTTGGACACAGTTTGCATTATTTCACATGGTGGGCCGATTCGTTTTATTTTCAGGGAAATTATCAATTTCGGAGAAATTGATATCTCAGATTGTGCTTACGCCAAACTCATTTGGGAATACAAACGGCTGTCGGTTCTGGATTTAAACGGAATTACTAAAAAGTGATTGGGTGACTTTTGAAATAATCCTTTAACGGTTCGGAATATTGGTCTCGGTCAGCCGGTTCAGCCACCCGTGAATTGTCCATATTTGAAAATAGCTGGTCATTTTCAAACCGGGGAAACAGATGCATATGATAATGAAAGGCATGTTGACCGGCAGCCGGTTCATTGTTCTGTAGTACATTAATCGCCAGACAATTGCGCACTTCTTTTAAAGCTACGGCTACCTTTTTACTCACACTTACAATTCTGTGCAGCACTTCATTGGGAATTTCGTATAAGTTTTCAAAATGTTCCAGGGGCACAATAATCACATGCCCGGGGTTGTTCCCCACAAACTTTGAATTAACTGCTGCCATTACTACTTCGTCTCGATAAAAGATATCGGCCTGTTTCATCATGGTCTTATCATTCTCGACACCTGATACGGCCAGACATATTGGACAGATGTAGTTATGCGGAGCGTGATTAAACATATTAGGAAAATATACTCGCCGTTTGAAAGTCGCCTTTATTTGTATAATATTTTTTCATCAATTCTTTTGATTTATCTCTTAAAAATGCATCTGGTTCACTATTAAGTTCGATCGTTTTAAAATCCGTTTGCATTTTTTCGCTATCCATCAAAAATTTCACACCCCCTTTGTACGGATCATCCAACGCCCATGTTATATGACGAATATTTGTTCTGGTGACAAAAAAGGCGCACGCAAAACATGGCTCAAGGCTTGTAAACAAAAAGGTTGAATCTGGGTTGTGTTTAAAGACAATTTTAATGTTTGCTTTTCGCATGCAAATAACTTCAGCGTGAGCAGTAGGATCATTGCTCAATTTAATTTCATTAAATCCCTCCGATATAATTTCTCCGTTTTTATCCGCAATTACTGCTCCAATTGGTACGCTCCCTTTATCTAAAGCAATTTCTGCTAACTCAATTGTTCTTTTTAAGAGTTTTAATTGATCCATTTTTGAAATTAAGCAACTTGACTAATATTATCACGGAAAATCCACTTAGAATTCTCGTCACAATTGAATCATAAACCAACATAAACTGTTTTAGGGGTTCAAACGATGCGGGTATCCACCATTGGTTGTACAGATTTAGCCAAAAAATTACTGACCACACCAGCCACCACTTTAATAACCGGAATTGCGTTGCCACCAGAATAAGCCCAAACAACATTCCGGCATATAAGTACCGGTCGAGCATTCCGGTCATAAACATAAAACTTCCGGCTGAAATTACAAACAAACCTTCCCACATTCTCCATCGGTCTTTACGGTTAGTTTCAATTCTCCAAATAGCCAGCACATGTATTGCGCCGTAAGCCAAAAGTCCCCACACTACAGCCGGTATTCCCAAGAATTTATTCCAGTGGTTGGTTGGTTTATTCCCGGTAACTATTCTCCACAAATTAAAGGCGTTGGTTGTGACTCTGGGTTCGGCTTTTTCAAATACGATCCTCTTTAAATCATACCAGGCAAATTCGAATGGATTTTTGTGAGTATAAGGAGCCGTGGTAGTCCAAAATAATACTCCTGCTAAAACCACTCCCAACACTTTAACCACTAATTTTGCCGGCGTTTGCCTTAAATAATAATACCCGACAAAAGGTGCCAGAATCAAAGCTGTGGGTTTGATTAATATTCCCAGAAGTATCAATCCGGGAGATAGCATTATCAATTTATGTTTATACAGTAGGTATACTCCCCCCAAAACCAAAGCAAATCCCACTCCGTCATACTGCCCCCACAATGCGCTTACATACCAGGAAAAAGGGGACAGTAAGAAAACCACAGCCAAATACGTTTTTTTAGTGATCAGCCATACCAGCCAGGCTATTGCCAAGTCAGCTGCAACGGGGATTAGTTTCATTGTCACCAGAAATCCGATTTGAAACGGAATTTCTAAATTTACCCTTCCATATCCAAACCAATATACAAAATCAGTCAGCCACGGAGTCTTATCTCCCGGCAAAATTTTATTGAGTTGAAAGTCAGTCCAGGCTAATCTGCCCAACAGCTCAATGTGCAGTCTTTTATTAAATGCATATATTGAGTTAATGACTGGAGGTTGGGTTGGCCAGGCATATGTCCAATATGAATTATCATAAAATTTGGCCGGACCATAATCGTATATCCATTCTCCCCAGCCGGCGTTTGACCACATATCTACGTGCCAGGCTTTGTCCGTCAGCCAAAGCCGTCCGAATATGGCAAATATCACCACCACGCATATTAATAGTTTTCTTTTTGTCATCAATATCTGTTTATCTGCACCACTTTCCAATTATCAATTCCCGTTTGCCACACTCCGGCTATTGGGCCCTTTCTAAAATATAATAACTCGGCCGCCGGATCCTTTTGGATGTCTTTAGCATCCGCCAAAGTTACCACAAACAAGTTATCGGAAATCTCGTATTCAACGTAGTCTTTCAGTCGGACCTCCTGAACTAACAGTAAATCTCTGTATTTTTTTCCGGCCGGATAAATATCCGGGCTTCCCAGGACTGCCAGATTGGCGTTAACTAATTTTTGCCCTCTGATTTCTCTGGCCATGATTTTGGTTGCAGCCCGGGCTAATTGCAGATTTCCCTGCCAGATCTCCTGATGCCATAGTTTCGGCAGACCGACAACAGATCCAACCATCAAAACCAGTCCAATAAAGCAAGCCAATAATTTGCCATATCGTTTCCTAGGACCAATCAGCCAAACCGCAAAAAATGGCACCGAAGGCAAGAAGTAGTGCCACTGAGCACTGAATTTAACCGTAGCCAGAATAGGTAATATCCACCCCACCAACCAAAACAGATTGCTTCTGTTGTTTCTTAAGTCCCAAACTCCCAATCCCAACAATCCAAACCCCAGTATCATAAGTATCGCCTCGTCTTTAGTCGTAAACATTAGTCTTTCAAATCCCATAAAACTGACTTTGGCTTTTTCAAACAAAAACTTTGCCGACATTTTTTCGGTTTGCTGTCCGTAACTTACTGCCTGCCGCCAAAACAGTCCCGGCGGATGTCTCAGATCAAAAATTACAAAAGGTGACACTGCCATCAAAAACCCCAACAGTGTTACTAAACTTCTCTTTTTAATCAGTGTCCACACCGCCGGGATCAGCGCCAAAAAGTGATGGTGTAGGGCAAGTCCCAAAGCCAGTCCCGATTTCAGTCCCGAACTAAGTAGTCCCAGAGTTATCCAAAGGGGTAAAAAATTAGGGTTCCATGCCCATCTGCTTATTTCTACCAGCGGATACCAGATAGCCAGGGCAAGTCCCGTTATCCACCACCACCCGGGATTTATTTTTACCGCCAGATACCATAACGCACAAAATGTCATCATTCCCCAAAACACCGCTCCCACCACCGGTCCCAGCGGGTCAAAGTCGTAAATGACAGCAAATGGCAGCAGCAGATAATAGGTCAGAGATGAAAACATATGACTTCTGTCGTCAGAAATAGGCCCAGCCAAAGTTATTTTTTTCTCCACCCAAATCTGATGCATATTCACCAAATCCCGTGATTCATCTGACAAAAAATGGGAACTTACTTCAAGTCTGTATAACCGCACTGCCAAAGCCAGCAGTAGGATAACCACTATTCCAATTTTTTTCATAAGTCCACAACTCTGAAACTTGTATAACCCTTAACATCAAAAAAATCCACTACTTTGGCCCCATCCCTTTGCATTTGTTCAGCGGCATAGTCCGGAATTCTGGCTGTAGGTCCGACCAGAATCGCATTTTTTATTTTCCAGTCCTCCTGGGAAATCTTTCTGAAAGTAAATTTTCCGAAAGCATAATCTTCAGTCCCTGAATTTTTTCTGTTTAATCCTGCTTCATCAAGATATTGCTGGGGAGAATATCTGCTGTAAAAAAGAACAAATATGTATGGCGCAATATGTGGACTATCAAAAATTACCTTCTCCTTATTTTGTGAGAGAGAAATTATTGTAGGCACGGATTGCTCAAATCCCGGTTGAAAATCTCCGAAATTATCCCAGGGTGCAAAAATAGTTACCGTCAGAAAAGTGTACCAGCTGGATATCGCAAAAATTCCGCAAAAAGCCACAATCACGGCCGCTTTTATCATTTTGTAAGGCTTAAGAAGCCCCACCAGGTAACTAGCCCCGATTGCCATAATCATAGTCAGCATCGGATATACAGCTACCGTTCTCACCACCGAAAACCAGTTCCAGGTCACCACTCCCGGAAGAGGAGCCAAAAGTAAAACCGCAATCGCCACTTTCAGAAATTGTTTTGACTTAAAAAAGACCAGCAGTCCGGTTATTAAAAGTGGCAACAATTCATAACCAAATAACCCCAATGTGGGAATTCTCAGAATCGGTTCCACCGAACCTCGGACAAACAAACTGGCCGGAGAAAAGTAGGCCATAAATTGTCCAGCCAGCTGCCAAATCATTGTATAAATCGGAGAATAGACGATTTGCGAAAATTCTTTCGGCACAAACGGCCACAGCTTCAAAACATTGGTAGCAGTCAACCGGCTGCCGGCAGGTTCAGTTACAAAGCTGACTATAAGAGGCAGTAGTCCTAGTCCTAAAATTAGACCTAATTTAGTTAGTTCGGCTCTGTTTAACCTGACTGGCCGAAAAAGTATCCACAACAAAACAAATGTAGGCAAAGCCACAGCCCTCTGAGCATGATATGCATACATCGAAATGATCATCAGAATAAAACTCGCATAAAAAAACCGTTTTTCCTTTAACCCCAAAATAAATGCCCCGATGCCCAGGTAGTACAAACTACTGGCCAGGTTGGCCTCAAAGGCAATTCTGGAAAAATGCATTGCCCATGGGGACAGACTCAAAAAAACCGCCGCCGCCAATCCGGTTTTAAAAGATCCGGTCAGCTTGACTGTCAAATATAAAGCCAGGAATACTAAAATTACCCCTGAAATCACGGACGTTAATCTGGTGCTGGTCTCTGACAAGCCAAATAACGCTACCGGGGGCACCGATAGATACGAATACAAGGCCGGTTTGTAATCGTCAAAGGACCGCAGCGATACCGGCAAAACTTTACCGAACTCATCCCTGCCTGTCTTAAGTAGGCTGTAAGCGTTATAACCCAAGGCGGCCTCGTCCCAGTTTACGCTGTCAGGGGATTTATCTACCCGCCAAAGCCTTACCCCAAAGGAAAGTGCCAAAATTAATACCATTAACAAAATGTATATGTTTTTTTTCATAATCTAATTATTTGATTTCAACTTTCCATATATAATCTCCGTTTCCGAAACTGACAGTATCATGTGTTATATAACTTTCTAAAAGTTTATATTCCCCGGGTAACTCTGACGGCACAAATCCGTTGTCATTCTTATCTTTTTTATTTCCGATAAACTCACCCGGTAGCCCCACGTATATTCCCTTTCTTGCGTTTGATTTTCTATTTAAATCAAAATGATCAAAGACGATATTGTCAAATGTGTTTGAGTTCTCAACTCCGTTCCAAAAAACGCCTGCCTCCATTTTGTTGATCCAGGCATAGTACAGAAACGATCTGCCCAAAATGGTAGTCACAAATCCGGGCGTGGCCTGCGGCCTGTTCTCAATCATACGGGCCATGGTCAGTTGGGCCATTGGCCTATTATCCCGCCAATATTCCTCATGACCGACAAAGTGCGCATAATTCATCAGTCCGCTCCAGATAATCAGGCCAATTATAGGAACTTTCAGATAGTTATTAAAAGTCCGGATCCCCAAGAAAGCCCACATCGACAGCCCCAGGTACAAACCGGTACCGTTTATAAGAAAACTGCCTGATTTACCAAAAAAGCTGGCGACAACTCCCCAAATCAAAAACAAATTTGCCATTTGCGCCCATTCCTTATTGGATTTACTTCCCTTATATATTCCCCAAAGAGCTAGCGGAATCACCCAAAACGGTAGAAATGATAGTTCCTTACTACTCCACAGGTTTTTAGAAATAGTAGTATCGGCTTGCCCGGGATATGACCATTTTTCAAAATCAATCATTTCAGAAAAATGTTTTCCCACCGCCAGATACCCAAAAACTAGCTTGTTGTAAGAAATCCTCTTCAGCTTTAAGGGAATTACATCATTGAAGTTATTTAACTGATATTCAAATTTTGCTCTCTGATCGACCGCAAACATTAAATTGGATTCAGTTAGCCCCATATCTTTCCAAAACCATCTGCTTGAATTAAATCCGCCCGTTACCCAAATTCCAAAACCTATTAGAAAAACTCCCAGTATAAAAGCGCTTAGTTTATTTCCGGCAATCCGCTTATTAAGAGTTAAATTAAAAGCCAGGATCCCCGAAAGAAATATCCCTGAAAAACTGCTCATCGACAAAAATAGCAGTAAAAAAATGATGATTACATTCCTAAGTCGTTTTTCTTTAATCGTTCGCGACGTCCCCAGAACTGCTAGGCCTAAAAAAAGAGACCACAGTCCGGGTAAGTTAAAAACCATCAAGTTCCAAAACCAAGGCATTACCAGAAGTCCTGTTCCCAGACAGGCAATAGGAATGGCCAATAGTAAATTAGGCAGTCTCAAACCTAAATCCCAAAGCCCGAAAATCGGCATTAAATACGGAGCTTCGGCTAAGTACGTTGGCTCGATCCTTGCATTGGTTAGCTTTCCCATTGCCACATATCTTTCCACCAGTTCTGTTTCACTGGGGGCAAAATTTCTTCCCAAAATTGTTATCCCGACTAAAATTACCACCCCAGTCCACAAAAGTACCTTGCCAAGCCGGCTTCCCATTGGTCAATCATATAACAAATATAGTAAAATCAGACAGTGCTATCCGTTGTCATTAGCGCCTGGAACGAAGAACAGAACCTACCTCGAGTCGTAGCCTCAGTTCGGGGATTAGCCGACGAAATTGTCGTGGTGGACACCGAAAGTACCGACAAAACCAAATTAGTCGCCAAGCAGTTGGGCTGCCAGGTCTTTAGCCACCCGAATACCGGTATTGTTGAGCCAGTCAGAAACTTTTCCATAGCCAAGGCCAAGGGCGACTGGGTACTGTTATTAGACGCTGATGAGGAAGTATCTCCCGCTCTCAAAAAACACATTCAGAAAGTCATCTCCGAAAATAAAGCCGATTATTTTCGTATCCCCAGACGCAACTACATTTTTGGTCGCTGGATTAAAAGTTCTCACTGGTGGCCGGATTACGTTTACCGGCTGTTTCGCAAAGGTTATATAGTTTGGGACAGCGCCATCCACAGTATTCCCCAAACCCGCGGCTTAGGTCTAGATTTTTCTTCAGACGAAGACCATGCCATTATTCATCATCACTATTCGACCATTTCCCAGTATTTTGAGCGTGTTAACCGCTACACCGATCATCAACTTTCGCTTTTGGTTGCCAACGGAGTGGTATTTAAGTGGCAATACTTACTGCAAAAACCGGCCCAGGAATTCCTGCGTCAGTTTTTTTCCCGGGGCGGTTACAAAGAGGGGATTCACGGATTGGCTCTTTCGGGACTGCAGACGTTTTCTGAAATGACTCTCTACTTAAAGCTTTGGCAACATCACGGCTTTTCTGATCAGAAAGTTTCCTTGCCTGAATTTGGTAAACAAGCCTCATCGGTGATTAGGGATTATTCCTGGTGGTATTTTGAAGAAACCGGGAAAAACACTTTTTTTCTTCTCAAACCCTTCGTTAAAATCCACCGCCGGATCGCCACTTTTTTATGCAGGTTTCTGTCATAGTTTTAAGCTGGAACAGCGCCGATTACATCGGCAAATGCCTCGACTCTTTACAAAAAGTCAGCGTTCCTTCTGGTGTGGATTTTAGGGTTATTTTGGTAGACAACGCATCTTCGGACAATTCGGTTAAATATCTGACCAAAAAGTACCCCCAGCATGAACTACTGGTTAACCAATCAAACTTAGGTTATGCCCAGGGCAATAATGTCGGAATTCAAAAAGCTCTGGAAAACGGCAGTGATTTTGTCTGGATAGTTAATCCGGACGTCGAAGTTCACCCTAAATCTCTTACAGCTTTACTTGCCGGAGCCCGCAATTTCCCTCAGGGTGGTATTTTTGGCTCCAAAATATATTTTGCCCCGGGATTTGAATTCCACAAAGATCGTTATACCAAAAAAGATATTGGAAAAGTCATCTGGTACGCCGGAGGCAATATGGACTGGGGCAATATGGAAGGACATCACAGAGGGGTGGATGAAGTAGACTCGGACAAATATAACCGGGACTTAGAAACCGATTTTGTTACCGGAGCCTCCATGTTTGTCAAAAGTCAGGTCTACCGGGATATCGGACTTCTGGATAGCCGTTTTTTCCTGTACTACGAAGAAAATGATTTCTGCCAGCGGGCTAAAGCCGCCGGCTGGAAGCTTATGTATATCCCCGACAGCATCGCCTGGCACGCCAACGCCCAGGCAACAGGGATCGGCTCCGGCCTTCAGGACTATTACATCACCAGAAACCGACTCTTTTTTGGCTTGCGCCACGCTCCCTTCTACACTAAGCTTTTGCTCATAAAACAGTCGATTTGGTTATATTTCAATGGTCGCCCCTGGCAGAAAAGGGGAGTTTTGGATTTTTATCTCGGCCGGTTGGGCACCGGATCGTACCAACCTTAAATCATGCTTTCCGCAATCGTAATCACTAAAAATGAACAAGCTATGATTGCCGACTGCCTTAAGTCGCTTGAGTTTGCCGACGAAAAAATACTTGTTGATACCGGAAACACCGATTCCACCAACTCCATAGCCGAAAAAATGGGTTGGAAAGTGTATAAAAGTCAGGGCAAAAATTTTTCCGAATTCCGAAACGATGGCCTTAAGCAGACTCACGGAGATTGGATTTTGTATTTGGATGCCGATGAAAGGCTGACTTCTGATTCAATTTCGGAAATCAAATCCTTAGTAAAAACCCCCGGCGATGCCGATGTGGGAGCCTTTGCCCTGCCCCGGACCAATTATTATCTGGGAAAAAACCTGCTTCATGGGGGCTGGGGAAATGAATACATCGTCCGCCTGTTTAAAAAAACCCATCTTTCAGCCTGGAAAAATCCTCTGCACGAAGAGCCGGTATTTTCAGGTAGCTTAAAAAAATTAACTCATCCCTTTATCCACATTTCCCATCGGGATTTAACCTCCATGCTCGGCAAGACTATTCAATACACCGATTATGAGGCCAAACTTCGTTTTCAATCCGGTCACCCTCCGGTTACCTGGTGGCGGTTTTTTAGGGTTATGTTCACTGAATTTTGGCATCGGTTCGTTTCTCTTTCTGCGGCCAAGGATGGCCGGGTGGGCATAATTGAAGGCATGTTCCAGGTATTTAACATGTTTGTTATTTATGCCCGGCTCTGGGAGATGCAGGTAACCCATGCGCAAAAAAGCTCTCATAATTAACCCGTATTGGGACAGCTTAGGCGGGGGCGAGCGCTATACTGCCACTCTGGTTCGCTACCTGCTTGATCGTGGTTGGCTGGTAGATATTTATTGGTCAACCAACTTTTCTAGTCAGCTTAAAGATCGTTTTGGAGTCGATGTTGGTTTGGCCAATTGGCTCAATAAGACATACTCGCCTCCCCAAACCATCAAGTACGATTTGTTATTTTGGGTTTCTGACGGCAGCCTGCCCGTAAGTTTTTGCAAAAAAACCATCATTCATTTGCAGTTTCCCTTCTTAAACATTGCCGGTAGGGGATTTAAGAATTTTCTTAAATCGCGTATTTATACTTTTGTAGTTAATTCCGGCTTTACCAAGACGTTTATCGATAAAGAATTTTCCGTTTCCAGCCAAGTCGTATACCCCCCCATAGACACCAGCTTGTTTATGTCGGCCGCAAAAACCAATTCCATTGTTTATGTCGGCCGCTTTTCAAATCTTACCCAGCATAAGGGTCAGGAAGTTCTCATCAAATCCTTCAAAAACATTTCAAGAAGTATCCCCGGATGGAAACTGATTTTAGCCGGCGGCACTTCAGTTGGCACCAATTCGGCTGACCTAACTAAACTCAAAAAACAAGCAAAGGGTTATCCGATTGAATTTGTGACTAATCCCAGTTTTGACCAGTTAAGAAAATTATTTTCCTCTTCAAAAATATTTTGGTCAGCTAGCGGCTTCGGGGTCGACCAGAATTCACAACCCATCAAAACCGAACACTTCGGGATAACGGTAGTAGAAGCCATGGCGGCCGGTAGTGTTCCGGTTATTGTTAATGCCGGGGGCCATCCGGAAATAGTTGAAGACAAAGTCAGCGGGTTTTTATGGGCCACGACTCAGGAACTGGAATCAACCACTCTGGACCTCATTACCCAGAATCAATTTGCCAAGTACTCCCAAGCCGCCCAGGTCAGGAGTAAAATATTTGATGTGACAGAATTTAATAATCGGCTTGATCGGGTTATCAAAGTATGAAGAAACTTCTTCCCTGGTTACTTGCAGGCTTAGTATTAAGATTACTTCTTATCCCCATCTCGTTGCATCCGGATTTTCGCGCCGTCAATTTAGCCGGATATTTAATTTCTCAAAAAGGCCAGACATTTTCTTTCTATGATTACCTCAGTCGCCAACCCAGAACCGATCGCTGGGTCCAGTTATATGGTGATAACCTATTTATTTATCCGCCGCTGGCATACATTACTCATGCCGTTTTCAACAAAGCCTTGTTTTGGGCTTACCCCCAAACGGCCTTTTTTACTCTGTTAAACGATATTGGCCAGTTGCGGCAGGATTTAGGATTCCCGCTTCTGATGTATTTGCTTAAATTGCCGTATTTACTAGCCGACGGCATTTGTTTGCTTATTCTTTCCCGGCTTTTGCCCGCAAAAAATAAATTAATAGGTCAGTTAGTTTGGCTCTTTAATCCGATAACCATTTATTCTGCCTACTTAATGGGTCAATTTGATATATTCATTGCCCTGTTTTTACTTCTGACGCTTTATTTTTCACCTAAAAACCCCATCCTTTCAGCCGTCAGCTTGGGCCTGTCTGCGGCTTTCAAGCCGTTTGTATTGGTACTCGCCCCACTTTTGCCGGGAAATTCGGTAAAAAACCTGCTTATTTCCGGTTTGACATATTTTGCGACCCTTCTGCCGTATTTATTCTCGCCGGCTTTTCGTCAGTATGCCCTGCTGGCCTCCCAGTCGGATAAATTGTTTTTCGCCAAGATTATGATTTCCGGATCACAATATCTGCCTCTTTTTCTTGTCGGACTGATCCTGATTTACTTCTGGCGCTACTTTAAGCCCGCAACCTATTCCTTAGTCGGCTGGCTGTCGCTGCCGCTTTTTTTGTTTTTTTCACTGACTCACTATCATCCGCAATGGTTTACTTGGTTTGCTCCGATTTTGACCTATCTTTTTGCCACCGACAACAAAACCCGCCTGCCGATACTCGCTTTAGTCACAAGCTTTCTGGTGGTAGTCTTTTCTTTTGATCCTTCTTTGAATTTCCAGTTAATTAATTCCGACCTTCTTCTCAAAATTCCCGATCTTTACACTTCAATCGCCAGGGGCATATTTGCCGGGACCGCCCTTTATTTAACTTTCCATCTTCAGGCGGCTTCTCATGGCCAGAGCAAATCTTAAATCCCTGCTTTTTTGGGAGCTTCTAGGATTTTTTCTTCTTGCGACCCTTCCCCGTCTTTGGCGGTTGCCGGCTGACCTGCAGATCACTTACGACCAGGGACTGCATTCGCTGGATGTTTGGAAAATTTGGCACGACGGCCACATATCATTATTGGGCCACCCCACGGATGTGCCCGGAATTTTTCATGGTCCGATTTACTATTGGTTGATGCTGCCTTTTTATGTCTTAGGCCGCGGCAATCCGGCAGTAGTTGCCTTGTGGCAGGCCTTAACTCACAGCTTCTCCGTAATTCTTGTGTACATGTTGGCTTGGAGGTTATTTAATCGCCAAACCGCCAGAATCAGTGCCTTTATTTTTGCCGTAAGCTTTGGCTTTATTAGTTTTGCCCGTTGGTTAAATAACGTCAATCCGGTAATTCCTTTTTCTTTGCTTTTTTTCTTAAGTTTAGAAAAATCCCGTAAAAATCCTGCCTTTTGGTTTCCGTTTTCAGCTCTAGTTTGCTCTTTGATCATTCAGTTCAATGGAGCTATCGGAGTGTTTTTACTTCCGGTGTTGTTGCTCAGCGCTTTCATCCGTCCCACACCCAAGCTTTTATCGGCACTTGCTTTTTTCCTGCCCCATCTCCCGCTTGTAGTTTTTGATTTGCGGCACAACTTTTTGGTCACTAAAAGTATTCTCAACTATTCACTGGCCGGCAGTTCTGGGGTGGGTATCGGTTTTTCACATATCGCCTACGATCTGTCGGTACTCGTCAATCAGGTAACTTCCGTTTTGGTCTGGCCGTTTGCGGCGCTGTCTTTGGTTTTAATTCTGTTTACCTTTTTACAGATTTATCGTCATATCAAAAAACCTTCGCTTCGCCGTATTTTATTTTGGACTGCCGCTCCAATTTTAAGTTTATTTCTTTACAAAAGGGGTGCCATCGGGTTTTTCTACTGGTCAACTTTACCTCTGATACTGATTTTAATTTCCTTTGCTTTTTCGGCCCTCAAACGCCCGTTACTTTATTTAGTTTTGCTGATTATTGCCGTTGTAAATATTTACCAATGGCAAAATTTTGTATCCCCGAATTTTGCTCTGACTCCAATCGGCACCAGAAACCTGCTCACCCAAGACGATCGCGTCACCGCCATTGATTGGATATATAAAAAAGCAGCTGGTCGCCCCATTTATTTATGGACCTATACCATTCCGTACCTGCTGGACCATCCCTGGAGATATTACTTTATCTGGTACGGCAAGTCTAAATACGGCTACCTTCCTGAAAGTTTTGGTGGGGCATCGCGAAATGATCTGCCCAAAAACGCTGTATTTTTTGCACTCTTTGAACCCAACGTCGACCGGCCGGCTAATCTGATTGACTGGAAAAGTAGACTCTCCTTAGAGTTTCCGGAATTAATCTCTGATTTTAGGTCTCATGATGCTATCGTAGAATTCCGACAATGAAAAACCGATTAATCCCAGTCTTTATTTTTTTCACTCTTTTGGTAGCTACTTTTTTCTACAAGTCGGTAATTTATGGTCACATTCCCATGCCGGCAGATCATGCTCTGGGGGCATATTATCCCTGGCTGGATTACAAGTGGCCTGGTTTTCCGGCCGGAGTTCCGGTAAAAAATCCCATGTTGGCCGATGTTCCCTCACTGTTTTATCCCTTAAAAATTTATTCCACCGGACTTTTCAAATCCGGCATCTTCCCGACCTGGAATCCTTTAATCTTCGGCGGATATCCGCTGCTGGCTACTTTTCAGTCGGGAGTCTTAAATCCGTTCAATTTCTTTTTCCTGATTTTTTCTTCCACAACAGCCTGGACTTTGTTTATTGCAGCTCAGGTATTATTGGCGCTTACCTTTACCTATTTTTTTCTGCGTGATCTGGCAATTTCCCGTCTTCCGGCCATATTCGGAAGTATCGTTTTTGCTTTTTGCGGTTTTAATTTAATTTGGCTTGAATACGGCATTCACGGATATGTAGCCGCTTTTATTCCGTTGATGTTTTTGCTGACCCGTCGGCTGGTGGTAAACCCCCGCCCGCAAACCGGCTTCTATTTATCAGTCATTGTAGCCGGCCAGCTTTTTTTCGGTTATCCGCAGCTTACTTTATTTAGTTTAATATTTTTAACCATCTGGGTAATTATTCAAACCGGAAAAGTTCGTTCGTTGGTTTCACCCATTGTTTTTTGGATTTTGGGCCTGTTACTTGCTGCCATACTATTATTTCCCGGAGCTGAACTGTTTATAAATTCTCAACGTCCGGGAGAACCGGTAGCCGGAGGCAGTTCGGGAGCATATTTAAAATATTCGCAGTTGATCACACTTCTGGCTCCTGATTATTTTGGGCACCCTTCGACATATAATTCCTGGGGCAGTTTTTTATACACCAATAATACCGGCTACGCTTCATTGGTAGCTTTGCTTTTGGCCAGCTTAAGCATTCGTAATTTCAAAAAAAGATCTCTATTTTTCCTGGGGTTGTATGTTGTTCCCATTTTTCTTTCACTGCCTCATCCCATAACTGAGTTTATTCAGACCCTGCCTCTTTTTTCGGCCTCCGTAGCCACCCGGGTCATGATTTTTTCTGGATTTGCCCTCTCATATCTGGGGGCCCTGGGGTTACAGCGCCTGCTTAATTCCACTCCCAAGTTCAGGGACTTTATCTTTCCCGGTTGTGTTGTACTTTTACTTACCACCCTCTTTCTTATCACCAAAAATCCGGTTGGGGTAAGAAATCTGATCCTGCCGCTCGGCTTAACCCTCAGCGTGTCGGCCGTTCTGGTCGCAATTAGGTGGTTTCCTTACAAAAGGCGCTTTCTGACTCTGCCGCTTCTTTTTTTACTTGTATTTGAACTGTTTCGCTTCGGTTGGAAGTACAACGTCTTTTTTCCGTCTTCACTGGTATTTCCGACCACCCCCTTAATTACACATCTTAAAAATTCACCCCCCGGATACCGCCTGGATGGGGGAGACGTCCTGCCTTTAAGTTTGTGGATGGCATACGGTTTAAAATCTGCCTCAGGATACGATGCGGTTTATCCACAGCTCTGGGCCAAATATCTTTCAGCCATCGATAATGGCAATCTGGATTATCCTAAGGGCCGACTGGGGGATTTAATTACCTACAATTCACCTCTTTTAGACATTGCCGGAGTTAAATACCTTTTAGCTGTTAAAAGAGATATTTCCGGAAAGCCTGACCCCCAGGGAGTGCCCTACCCTAAATTTGTTAATTCCAGATTCCAGCCTGACATTGCCATAGGTTCGGTCCAGGTTTATGACAACCCCAATGCCATACCTCAATTTTCCGTAAAAGGTGATTACGAAGTCATTGCCGATGACAAAAAAGCCCTGACCAGACTGTTATCCGATGATTTTGACTATCATCAAAAACTGATTTTAAGCTCGTCCCCGGGTTATAGTACAGTTTCACCGCCGTCAGCTTTCCAACTGGAAGTAGTTAACAACACCAGCACCTATCAGGCAGTCCAAACCCGATCCGACTCTCCGATATTTTTACTCAACGCTCAGGTTTATTATCCCGGCTGGACGGCTGCCATTGATGGGAAGTCTGCTTCGATAATTAGAGCAGATTTGGCCTTTCAATCGGTATTAGTTCCGGCCGGAAATCATTTGATCGAATTTACATACCGCCCTTTGTCGCTTACAATTGGAATCTGTGTCAGCCTTATCTCACTTACCCTCATCGCAATCTATAGCCGCAGACTTACACCAAAACGTTCCTCCGGATTGGTATGAGCGTTCAGTTAAGGAAAATCTCTTCCAGCGATATTGGCACTCCCGCAGAATTACTGAAGTCGGGAAGTATTCTCAAAAAGTCACCGGCGAGATTTTAGACATCGGCTCAGCCGATGGCTATTTCACCAGGAGAATTTTAGCTTTTACCAAAGCCAAGAAAATTACGGGTATCGACGTTCTTAAATCATCCGTCGACTATGCTTCCAGCAGGTATAAAGGCTTGAGGTCTTTGGTATTTAAAGTTGGCGACGCCATGAATTTAAAGTTTCCGGCCAATAAATTCGCGGCTGTATATATTTTAGAAGCCCTGGAGCATGTTTTAGACGCCCGGATAGTATTAAAAGAAATTTATCGGGTTCTAAAACCGGGCGGATACATGATCGTTTTGGTTCCTTCCGAAAACTGGCTCTTTAAACTGGGTTGGCCGATTTGGCTTAAAACCAGGGGCAGAATTTGGCACGACACTCATTTAAACTTTTTTGACGGCAGTAAACTGCCCCAGCTGGTCAAAAAAGTCGGTTTTACCAAAATTGAAGTTCACACCTTTATCCTGGGCATGCTACTATTGGTCAAAGCCCGAAAACCATGACCGTCTCAGTTGTCATCCCGGCCTACAATGGCAGTCAATATTTAAAAAAGAACTTACCGGCAGTCTTAAAACTGGGGGCAGATGAAATAATTGTTGTTGACGATGCTTCAACTGACGATTCCGTATCGGTCATTGAATCATTCAAGTCAATTAAGCTGATTAAAAATTCTGTAAACCTTCGTTTTCCGACCGCCGCCAACATCGGCTTCAATCATGCTTCCGGTGAAATAGTGGTATTAATCAATCAGGATGTTACTCCGGATGCCGATCTTATTACCAGGACTTTGCCTTACTTTAAAAATCCCCGGTTGTTTGCGGTTTCCTTTAACGAACAAGGCAACAGTTGGGCTGATGTGAAGTTTACGGCAGGTTTACTACAGTATAGTAACGGCGCAAAAACTCGCCATCCTCACTCTTCATTTTGGGCCTCTGGCGGTAGCGCCGCTTTTAGAAAAAACATTTGGGATAAATTGGGTGGGTTTAACACCATTTTTACCCCTGGGTATTATGAAGATTTAGATCTGGGCTGGCGAGCCAGAAAACAGGGCTACGAAATTCTTTGGGCACCAGATGCCAAAGTTGACCATGTCCGGGAGACGGCCTATTCTAAAGCTTTTAATAAAGACTATCTAACCAAAATTAAGGAGCGCAACTATCTGCTTTGCCACTGGATGAATCTGGATCCTGCTTTGCTGATGGAACATTGGAAAGCCTTGTTTGTTACCTGTCTTAAAACTCCGGGGTATTCAGTTCCAGTTCTTATGGCTTTGTCCAAAATTTCCCAAGTAATTACCACTCGCCGGAAGTTAAAACTGAACTGGACCCAAACGGACGCTCAGGTATTTAGTCCTTTTTTAACAAAAACAGGTCAAACTTCTGATTAATTCGCCAGCGTTTCAACACCAAAGCTGGTTTAAAAGTAGCCACTTCGTATGCCGGATCTGATAGTGCCGTCTTCGGCGGGCCGATGACAAATAAGTAAGCATTTTGGAAGTAGTCTTCTTCGTTTATTTGTATTCCGTCTTTCTTCAACAGAAATTTTTGTGTTGCCGCTTTGGTATCGTATACCAGGTTGACCACATTAAAATCAGTTAGACCTTCTTTCATAATCAGCTCATGCACGATTGCCTCGCTGCTGTAGTCCCAATCGTTGGCCATTCTAAATCCATGAGTCGGCTGGGGGACAAACACTAATAACGACCAAATCAATAAGCCAATAACAACATAAACCACCGGCCACTTTATTTTTTTCAATATCAAAACAAGTCCCAACAGCGCAAACAACGAAAGCGACAAAAAGTAGTAGTCAGCCAAAGTTGTAGTGGGATTATTTCCGATTGAGCTTCGGTATTTTAAAAATAACCAGATGGTTTGCAGATTATAAAAATTGTGTCGCAATTCAAAAATAATCAAAGAGGAAAATCCCACCATCAGTCCCGCCATACCTACCGCAAATGTTTTTAGTTTTTCCCGGTTAGTTACCAGAACTGTTATTCCGACAGCTGCAATTACCAGCAAAAACTGATAATGAAACTGCAAAACCACCCCCATTGCTACGGTAAGTACCAGCAACCATTTATAAGTTCGGTATTTTTTGTAAAGTCCGATTAAAAGAATTATCCAGGCAGAAAGTACTAATTGTGAGTTGGGATTCCAAAAAAATCTGGTGTAGCGGATATAGTAGGGAAGTAAGGTGTAAACCGTGGCCATAAGTAGTGCCGCTCTCGATCCGGCCAATAGCTTCACCCCTATATATAATGGTACCAAGCTTACCGCTGCAAACAGCATAAACAGATAACTGGAAATAACCGGATCAAAACGTCCCAGCATCATAAACAGAAGTTGAAAGTAGTAAATCACCGATCCCTGATATGCATAGCGTCCGTTCAGGTTCACCGAAAAAGTCGGTCCGATTAAAAGCAGCTTGGGTTTTTGATAGATAGCCAGAGCATTCGAAGAAAATAGACCCTGATCCGTGGAGAAATTCAAAGCCTTTGTAAAATGAAGCGACCTGATGGCAACAAATATTATTATCAAACTCAGCAATATTTTTTTGTGATTCATGACTTTAATACTTGATAAAGGCGTAAAACATCAAGTGGAGTTTGCCAAATCCGCTTAAGTCCGAATACTGCCGGCCTAACTTCTCTCACTGTGGTTGGCAATTCCAGCACCTGCAGGTTTTGTCTGTAAGCTCTGACCATGATTTCCGAATCCACTATTCCCGATCTGGTTTTGCACTTTTGAATTACAGGCACCAGTTTTTCTTTATTAAATACCTTGATCCCATGAGTATCGGTTCCGGGATAGCCTAAAAAAATCTTTAAAAACCAGTTGAAGGCCCAGGTTGTAAGTCTTCTAGTTAGCTGTCGTTGGTCTAAAGACCCTGGTAGCCGTTTGGACCCGATCACTATGTCGTATCCCAGTAAATCAGCCTGGGTTATACTTAAAAACTTTCCGTCCCAGTAATCGGCATTAAAAATCACCACATACTTTCCCCGGGACTTTTTAATTCCGGCTATCATTGCCGCCCCGTAGTCTGCCTTCTTCAGCCTCAGTCCATAAACTGTTGAACTACGCTTCATGTTCTTTTCGATTATTTGCCATGTCAAATCCTTACTGCCGTTTTCAATCAGTAACAGTTCGTACGAAATTTTCAGTTTTTTGCAGGCCGAAACCAGGGATTTGATAAAGGCGTCCAGAATCAGCTCCTCATTGTGTACCGGCACCACAATGGACACTGTCGGGGTTTTCATATGCCAATTGTACCCGAATATTTGCAAAATGTGAGAAAATGACTATGTGAAACCCTCTGTATCGGTCATCATCGTCACCTGGAACGCCGAAGATATCATAAAAGATTGTCTTCAGTCGGTTTTCGCAACCAAATATCCGAATTTAGAAATCATTATCGTTGACAACAATTCGCAGGATCACACCCTGTCTAAAGTTAAAAAAATGCAGAAAAAACTTTTTAAATTAATTACCAACGGTCAGAATCTTGGTTTCCCCAAAGCAATTAATCAGGGTTTAAGAGTCGCCACTGGGGACTATCTTTTATTGCTTAACGCAGACGCCAGTTTACCCGCTGATTTTTTTCAAAAGGCCGAAGCTTTTTTTGCCGACTATCCCGAGGCGGCCGTTATGGGTCCAAAACTGGCCGATCCTGATGGCACACCCCAAGGGTCGGTTTTTCCAGAACCGTCGGTTGAGGCGACTTTCAGGGAGTTTTGGTTAGGCCAAAAGAATTTAACTGCGAAATATTCACCCTCTCCAGAAAACAAACGGCCGGTATCCGTCAACGCCATTTCCGGAGCCTGCATGTTTTTCCCCCGCCGGACTTTGGAAAAAATTGGGTTATTTACCGAGAGTGTTTTTATGTATTACGAGGATCTGGATTATTGTCGGCGAATCAGAAGGTCCGGCTGGAACATCTACTTCAATCCGCAGATCACCGTTACCCACATCCACGGTCATGCTTCCAAGCAAACTTCAGGCCGGGCTCTTGGGTACCTGCAACAGTCCAGTCTGTGGTACAACGGACCCCTCAAACACTATCTGATGTGGTTAATCTCCTGGACCGGCCAGAAACTCTTCCGAACTGCTTAATTACCCACATATTTAAAAAATCTCCAACTGCTTCTAGGTTTCCAAATTTTAAAGACAACACTATTACCAATTAGGCCTATAGTTGATATTGACTGTGGCTACTGGTAAAATATAGTCGTTATGTGTATCACTTGCCGGAGGCTCTTATGTATTGGCTGCGTAAGAGGCTCCTTTCTCAGAACTTCCTCACAAATCGGCAGTTAATCAAAAAACTGATCCGAGGCTCTTCTATCGGCAAGAATGACTTAGTTTTAGAAATAGGCGCAGGTAGTGGCGTTATTACCAATGAGTTATTACAAGTCGCCGGCCAAGTGGTAGCCATAGAGTTGGATCCCAAATTGTACGCTAAATTACGCTCCCGATTTGTCACAAATCCCAGGCTACAGCTAGTCCAGTCTGATTTTCTTGGCTGTCCGCTTCCCCGAAAGCCTTACAAGGTTTTTTCCAATATTCCCTTCAGTATTACGGCAGATGTTATTCGTAAACTGCTTGTGCCATTAAATCCACCCCTGGATTGTTATTTGGTAATGCAGTCTCAGGCAGCTGAAAAATTTACCATCAACTCCACGGCAAATTCAATGGCTGCTGTTTTATACTACCCCTGGTGGAAATTCGAAGTGGTTCACAAGTTTAGCCCTCTTGATTTTTACCCCCGCCCTTCCGTTGATTCAGTCCTGTTGCATATTTGCCCCAGACCGACTCCATTAGTATCAGAAAACCCGAGCTTGTACCGGGATTTTGTTGTTCATTCATTCACCACCGATAAGAAAGCCAAATTCCTACCCGTCAACCAGTGGTTGTATCAGTTTAACCATCTTTCGCCAAAGAAAATTAAGCTTGTTCAGAGTTCATTTGCCAAGTATTTAAAGTCACAGCAATTATTGTCTAAGATTCACCGGACTCGTACCGACAGCAATTGGCGCCAGTTCAAAAAGTCCTCCTTGACCTTCCAGTAACTGGAAGGTATATATTCAGGTCTATGGATAACCACACGATTGGCCAGACGGCAAAAATAACTGGGCTCTCACCCAAGACCATCCGTTTTTATGAGGAGTCCGGGGTAATTACTCCGGCCACGCGTGGTGAAAATGGATACCGCGCTTATACCCAAAAATCCATAGAGGAACTCAAGGTACTTAAATATGCCAGGGACTTGGGACTTCCGTTATCCGAGATTAAAAAGCTGATGCGTGGCTGTGAAGATGGCAATTGCGCCCATTCCCGGAACTATATTCTGGACTCAATTACCAATTATTTGAAAATATTAGACGACCGCCTGGGCCAGATGCAGCTCCTAAGAAGTAAACTAAATGATTTACAACAAAAAATGACCTCTGGCGATTCCAGCTGTAATAATGGGGGCTTCTGCTGTGACATCCTGCACCAGTTAGTTGACGTTCCAGTGTCCAAAAAAGGAGGTGATACAAATGAAGGATCCGACTAGTTGTCCCGGAGGTTGCTGCTAAACCTTAGCCTTGGTGTCATGTGCGCGCCATGACATCAGAGCTTGGTCAATTTTCTTATAAAGATCTTCTTGGCTTCCGTCATTGATTAGAATCATGTCCGCCATCTTCACACACGCAGACAAATTAGTTTTCGTTGGGTCTGGATCGTTCATTTCCCGGGCTTCGTCAGCCAAAAATTTTTCGAAACTAACTTCATCCTTTGTAGATTTTCTCTCTAATATTCTTGCAAATCTGATCTCCGCTGGGGCGTCAACCGCGATTAATATAAAATTACTTTGCTTTTTCAGGTACTCAACCTCACCCACGTTTCTTATGCTTTCGATAACGCAATCATGTCCGGTATTTATTGCCTGAGCATATAGCTGTCTGATCAGGTAATCATTGCCGAAAAGAGCTCTCATCTGATTGGCTTTTTCCAACATGGTGTCCCTGTTTACTACTTTCTTGTCCGCAATAATTAAGTCAGTTAGATATCCGGAAACGGATAAGTGGATAAAAGATTTATCATGAAGATACTCGGCAACTGTTCCTTTTCCAGCTCCCAGAGTTCCGGTAATTCCTAAAACTATCATCCGAAAAGTGTACCATAAATTAGCTCCTTACCAACCAGCAGTCCCCATCAAAAAATTATTCAAAAATTTGTAATATAATAAAAATAATGATCAGCCACCAGCTGAAGTTGACCGCCAGTATTCTGTTGTGTTTGGGAGCCGGTTTTCTTGGTTCGGTGTTTTCTGCCCCGGTGATTGGTACTTGGTACGCTCAGTTGAATAAACCGTTTTTTAATCCCCCCGGCTGGATCTTCGGGCCCGTCTGGACGCTTCTCTATGTGCTTATGGGAATATCTCTCTACCTGGTCTGGACCAAACCGGGGGCCCGCAAAAAACATCCGTATGCGGTTAAATTCTTTTTTACTCAGTTGGGTCTTAACGTTCTTTGGTCAGTTATATTTTTTGGGCTGCAAAACCCATTAGCCGCGTTACTGGAAATTTTGCTTCTACAGGTAGCTATTCTGATTACAGCCAGATCTTTTCAGTCAATTTCTCATCGGGCAAGCCTATTGCTATATCCCTACATCGCCTGGGTCTTTTTTGCTGCGCTTCTGAACTTATCGATCGTCATTTTGAACTAACGGTCGGCTTTTTTTGTATTTTCTGGAAATTCAAATCGAACCTTTTTTTAAATTCCGAAGGAGTAAATTTATGAGTTTGCGTTCCGTATTTTTCCACTGTGTAAGCGGCCGTTACTGATCCCATTCTTCCGCACTGCTCAAGTGGCAGGTCTTTTATAATCCCGGCCAAAAACCCGGCCCTGAAAGCGTCTCCGGCCCCGGTCGGATCGCTGGCATTGATCGGTTTAGCCGCAGCAATCTTAATGCTTTTTCCCCCGCTGATTATCTCTGACCCCCTGGCCCCCAGCGTAGTAATCAACAGCTGCTTGGCCGTTACCAGTTTGGTTTTGGGCATTTTTAGTCTTTTGCTGATTAATTCAATCTCGTAATCATTTCCAATCAAAACCGCACATTTTTTAATGGCAAATCGCAGATCGGTTAGTGACAAGTGGGGAATATTGAAAGCCGGATCAAACAAAAATGGAATTTTTAATTTTTCAGCCTCTTTGGCAAATTTCACCATGGACTTGGGATCGTTTGGGGCCAGTACCAAAAAATCACCCCGCTTTAATGTCTTAAGCAGAGTTAGTTTAGACGTATATTTCATCGCCCCTTCATAAAATCCCCAAATCTGATTGTCGTCGCGGTCGGTAATCGCAAAGCCGCTCGCACAGCTCTCTTTCTTAAAAAGGGATATTTTTCGCGTTAAAGCCGGTAATTTTTTCAGATGTTTTTCGTAAGTTTCGAAATCCGATCCCGCCACCCCCACCAATAAGGTGGGAATTTTATGCAGCGCCAGTGAGTAAGCAATATTGCCCCCGGTTCCTCCGAATTCCTTTCTCAGTGTTTGCATTATGAAGCTAACATTTAGGATATGTATTTTGTCAGGTAGAATATGGTCGGCAAATCTTCCCGGCATACTCATGATTTGATCAAACGCCAAAGATCCGGTGACTACAATTCTTTTATACATTAAATCTCTACGTGCCTTCTTCCCAGGAGGATAAGTATGCACTTTGTTCAGCGGTCAGCATGTCCAGTCCGGCTCCTATTGCCTTCAGTTTCAGTTTAGCCACAGTCTCATCTAATTTTTTAGGTAATACATGCACTCCGGCGGTCAGTTTGCCTTTGTTTTTCACCAGATATTCAGCCGCCAGCGCCTGATTTGCAAAGCTCATGTCCATTACTTCTGATGGATGGCCCTCGGCCGCTGCCAGATTTACCAATCTGCCGTCAGCCAGCAAATGAATTCTCTTGCCGGATGGCAGGGTGTATTCATCTAAAAATGGCCTGATATTTCGTTTAAGTTTAGCTTTTTTCTCCAATCCGGCCACATCGATTTCTACATTAAAATGTCCTGAATTTGCCACAATAGCTCCATCCGGCATGGCAGCCATGTGTGAAAGTGAAATAACATTTTTATCTCCGGTAGCAGTTACGAACAAATATCCCAATTTTGCAGCCTGACTCATTTTCATAACTCTAAATCCATCCATAGCCGCTTCCAGCGCTTTTACCGGATCAACTTCAGTTACGATCACATTTGCTCCCATTCCCCGAGCCCGCATGGAAATTCCTTTACTGCACCAACCATACCCGGCTACCACCACTACCTTTCCGGACAACAGAATGTTTGTAGCCCGCAAGATTCCGTCGATTGTCGACTGTCCGGTCCCGTATCTATTATCAAACAGGTGTTTAGTATCACTGTCGTTGACTGCAACAACTGGAATTTTGAGCGAATCGTCTTTTTGCATGGCTCTTAAGCGAATGACTCCGGTAGTAGTTTCTTCACTTGAACCGATTACATTTTTTAGTAAATCCTGACGCTTACTGTGCAGAAGGGAAATTAAATCGGCTCCGTCATCCATTGTAATTTGCGGTTTTGCATCCAAAACACTGTTTAAATGTTTGTAATATGTTTTGTTGTCCTCTCCTTTAATTGCAAAAACTGGGATGGCGTAATCTTTAACTAGCGAAGCCGCAACTTCGTCCTGGGTCGAGAGGGGATTACTGGCACATAAGACCAGACTGGCTCCGGCTGATTTCAGTGTCAGCATCAGGTTAGCCGTTTCGGACGTTACGTGCAGGCAGGCTCCTAAGGTCAGTCCCTTCAGCGGTTTTTCTTTGGCAAATCTGGCTTGAATGTCTTTTAATACCGGCATGCCTCTTGCTGCCCATTCGATTTTTAATTTACCGGCCTTTGCCAAAGATAAATCCTTTACGTCGTAATTTTTAGTTGCCATAAACAGACCCGAGTATACAAAACATATTTAGCAAATCAAGCAGCAATTAAATAACCACCCTAGATGTTCAGAAGTTTATTTGAAGATAATGTTCAATGGTTGTTCGTTTGTAATGATTCTGTAAATTGAAACAACCTCAGGATCTTTCGCAAAATTGTATCTCACTGAGTTTGCCACAGCATTTTTTGCTATAACAACATTTCCGTCTTGGTATTCAATAATTGCCATATACAGCCACAGTTTACTGTCCAGGGGAAACTTTTCGAGCGTTTGTTTCAGAAAAGCCAAATTATCCTCTTTATTACCGCCCAAAAGAGTCAGACTGCCCAAATTTTGGTATGTCATGTAATTATCGCTGTATGTTAAGGCTTTCAAATACATTTGCTTAGCGTTTTCGTAGTCACCTAACTTCAAATACACTGTTCCCAGCAAATTGTAATTATTCCAACCTGGATTAAGTTTGATAGAAATCTCTGCATGCTCTTTTGCTTCACTAAGATTACCTGTCTTGATAAGTTCATCCCCCATTCCATTATGTAAGTTGTAATCATTTTTTGATACCTGGATATCTTTACTAATAAGAGTCAGCGAATTTCTGTAATCAAAGCTTCTTAAAAATGTTCTTACTGAAAAAGGTATTAAAAGTGCAGCGATAATCATTAAAACCCATTTGTTACTTAAGTTAATACGAAAAGGCTCAAGTAATACACCCAATGCACCCAACACTCCAATAATCGGAAAATAAAACCATCGGTCAGCCACAGTTGCGTCTAAGGGCAGTATTTGTACATGTAACAAAATTCCAATGAAAAACCAAAAAACAAAGAACGCATAGAGATTAAGACGCATCAATGACTGCTTTTTAACCCAAAAGAAAGCATATATGATTCCGCTAACAAAAAGGACTACCACAAAAAGGGGCAAGTAAAAGTGTTCAAATGTAATTATTGGATACGTCCAATGATACGAAAATGACAGATTTATCGGAAAGAGAAATGTTTTTAAATAAA
>Ga0156507_138_pt1 | contig 34245 bp, 36 predicted proteins | sample RifOxyB1_FD_110654 | JGI IMG/M metagenome (GOLD analysis project Ga0156507, IMG submission 110654) | Candidatus Amesbacteria bacterium RIFOXYB1_FULL_44_23
ACATCCGAATCCCTGTACACCCACCCCAAATTATCTCTTTTTACCATTCCCAAAAACCTCACTTTTTTCTCGAGCCCCAAACTTTTGCATAACGCTTCCAGGTCTTTTTTTGCTGGCCCATCACCGGCTATCACCAATCCCACTTTTGGCATTTGCTTTAGCACGATTGCAAATGCCCTTATTACAACTTCCACATTCTTCTCAAACCCGAGTCTTCCTACATGCACAATCCGATTTCTCAGCCGGTAATTATTTTTTGCCCAAAACTTTTTCACATCCAACCCGTTGGATATCGCCACCACACCTTTTCTGACTCTTCTTTTAACCAGCTCTCTTTTGATAGCTTCCGAAGGACAAATGATTGCATCAGCATATTTATAAACTCGGTTTACCAATGTCCAGGTCATTTTTTGTGGCAAGGTTTCTTTACTCACCCCGCTACAATCAACTTGTTTATCACCATTACGTAGTACTTTTATGTCCAATCCCATTCCCGTAGTCACTCTATCAATCGCCTTCAAATACTTTGCCAATATCCGCCTTGGGGACACATACATCAAAGTCTCCGGATAAAGTGTGTGATACGTTCCCACTAACGGTTTTTTCATTACCTTAGAAAGAAGCACCCCCAAAAGTCCCAACGTACCGGGCGCATGCACATGAATAATATCCGGATCAAATTTATCCATACTGGAATACACGCTCAAGAAACTGGGAAAAGCTATCTGAATGTCTTTATAAGTTGGAATTGGTACCGAAGCGTATCTTCTGATTATCACCCGACCTCTTCTTTCCACCCATCCGCTATTTTTACAAGCCGGAGCGTAAATCTCCACTTGGTGATGCTGCGATAATTTTTCAGCCAGTTTATCCACAGCAAACGTCACCCCGTTTATTACCGGAAGATATGAATCGGTAAAAATTGCTATCTTCATAACGTTTTTTCATATTCCCAAACTAACTTTGCAATCTGAGGCACTATCGTCTGTGCTTCCTCTCTTTTTACGTTTTCGTTTAATATCGCCAAAATAAACGGTCTAAGTCGGCAGTTTTCTACCGTCAATTGACAGCTAACTATCCCCGCATCCGCCCACACTCCCACATCAGTCCCCACTTTATGAATCACCCTAACTCCCTCCACTCCTGCCAAACCAACCGGAATCCTGTCCTCATAAATACTGTCCGTCAAATATTCAAACAATTCGCCCTCCTGTTTATAAATATACTCAAACATTCGCACGGTGTCGGCCGCAGTTGTGACCAGTTCGTCATAAGAACTGTCCTTCATACCCAACCGTTCAAGCTCTGACTCCATCGTTTTTTTACCCAGTCTCCGATTAAACATTACCCAAGCTGTGTTGTCGGAATTCTTGCCCAAATACGAAAGCAGTTCATCAATCGTATATACACTACCCGCCGTTTTAAATTGTAACGGCCCGGATCCGGTTGCCCTATCTGCTCCCTCCAACGTATAAGTGTCATCAAGTTCCAACTGCCCGCCGGCTATCATTTGTGAAACCGCTGTCATCACCGGAAGCTTCATCAGTGATGCAGCTGGCATCCGCTCATTCTGATTAATTCCATACCCGGAGTTATCTCCCAGATGATAAACCGAAACCGCATACCGTCCGGAGGCCGTAGCCACCAGCGATTCAATATCAGCCACCAGTTTGTCCTGTTTTTTATTAACCTTCCTTGTCGGTTCCGTTTCAATTTTCACTGCCACACCTTCAGCTGGAATCACCGTTTCATGAATTACTTTCCCTCTCCACCAAAAAAATCCGGAAGCTAGTCCGGTTATTACGAATACCGCCAGCAATAGTTTTCTATTCACCGGTCTTTTAGCCTCTAATCGCTTCTTTCTCGATGTTTCCACTTTCACTATTTTAACTCAAAACTCTCCCTACTTCATGATTTACCTGATGTCAAATCTATTGCTCACTGGATTTCTTCCACCTTTATCGGTTCTGATCTGACAATCCACTCCTGCATTTTTGACTGATTCAAAAGCCCTTCCTGAGGCCCAACATATTCCAACACCGAAGCGCTATTTACCGTTCCCCACCTTAGCGCTTCTTCTAAAGATTTTCCCTGTACATAAGCCGTTAAAAAACCTGATCCGAACGCATCTCCCGCTCCAGTTCTCTCCACCACCTTGCAAGGCACAATCGGCATGTGCCAAAACTTTTGCCCGTCGTGTGCATACGTTCCCTCTGGTCCATCAGTAATCACTACCATCTTCGGCCCAATACTTTTAACCTGAGATAACAAATCTTGAATTTTAAATCTGGGATCGGAAATTTTAAGTAGCTCCATCGCCTCTTCTTTGTTTACAAACAATATCTCTGCCGACTCATATGCATACCGCAAATGTTCCAGCCCGGCTTTTAGTTGCCTTGTCCCGGGATTAAAAGCAATTCTGGCATTTTTGTTTTTTGCAAAAGTTACCGCTTTCTGATAAAAATCCTCATACCCATCCCCCATTGAAGTCAGATAAATCCATGAAGCATCCAGTGTTTCATCAGCCGGCCAATTACAATCAGTGTGGGAATAGTAAGACAATATCGTTCTCTCACCCTGATAATTAATTATCACCCCAAACGCCTGTTGGCCGGCTCTGTTCTCGGTAAATTTAGTTTCCACTCCCTCACTTTTTAAAATCTCCATAGCCTGTTTTTCGGTCCATCCGTCACCAATCGTCCCCACTATGGCTGCGGTTAATCCAAGTCTGGACATCCCCACCGCATTGTTGGCTGCATTTCCTCCGATCGAAAATTTCATCGAAGATACCGGGATCTTTTCTCCAAACCCCAACTCAATCATGCATCGTCTTCGATCCATGCTGCACACTTCCACCACCTCATCTTCAGGTAGAGTTACAAAACAGTCCATTCTGAAAGGTCCCAAACTCAATACATCGTACTTCATACAAACAAAGCTTCTGCAATCTTTTTAGCCATTTCCACCGGATTTGCCGCCTGCCAGATATTTCTTCCCATCGCCCACCCAGTTGCCCCGGCTTCAATTATCTCTCCCGTTCTTTGTAACACTACTGACTCCTCTGATTTTGATCCTCCAACTGCCAACACCCGACACTTACCGGCAACTCGCACCACCCACTTCATCGATTCTATATCACCTGTATACGCCACTTTCACCATATCTGCCCCCAATTCCAAGGCTATTCTGGCAGCATAAGCAATGTTCTCCCGGCTGTGTTCTTCATCCCCAATATGTTTTCCCCGCGGATACGCCCACATGATAACCGGCAGCCCTGCGTTGTGAGCTTGTTCCTGAACCTTAGAAAATTCAGCAAAACTTTCACCCTCTCTTTCCCCACCGGTATATACCGTATATCCCACCCCCGAAGCTCCCAACTTGATTGCCGTTTCTACACTGCAGTTCTGGGGAGAAAACAACTCTTCCCCCTTATGGTAACCGGTCTTTCCGTTTAACTTCACAATTAACGGAGGGTGTTTTTCCTTGTCATAGTATTTTTCAGCAATCCCTTTTTGTACTGCCATACAAGTAAATACCCCAGACTCTGAAGCAATGTCAAACACAAATTGCGGATCAGCATTCCTGTCATCAAAATCAGTTGGACCGTGCTCAAACCCCTGATCATAGGCAAGCAAAAAACATTTATCCTGTCTTAAAAGTTTCTCTACTCCGAACATAAATCTAGTATAGCAGATTTATTTCGCCCTCACTCTTGCTACAACATTCTTCCACCCACGCACTCTATATGTTTCCAAATATGCCTGCTCCGGTGTTAGTATTTGATTCCAACCCCGGTTAAACATCGCTATCGTCAAACCCAACCCCGGCCAACCCTTAACTACATAGTCCACCGCCCTTGGGTCATCCTCTGTATATAGGTTCGCTCCCACCATTCCCACCGCAGCCAACTTAATATCATTCGAAGAAACTACGTCTTCAACACCAGGATAACGCATATAAATTCGATTCTGTGGTAAAAACGGAAAATATTTTCGCAGCCATTCTATTGTAGATTCTCTGGCATTTGGCAATCTGGATGTCGCCGCCCATAATCTATAACCCATCTCCATCAAATCATATGCAGCTTCTACCGCCCCTTCTACAGGATTTGCTAAAAATAAGATATCCGGATCAAACCACACTTGAGTTGCTTCTTCACCTTCCACCTTACTTTTAGTCAGCTGTTCAATCTGTTCTCCTATCCAATTCCAAGAATTGATATCCTGCCATCGCAACTGACTACCCCAACGCCTATTAACTTCCTTAACCACCGGCTTTGCCGTATCAGCCAAAACTCCATCGACATCTGTTAGCCACTCATGCTCATCGCGCGTCATTTACCAACGAATATTACTCTTCATCCAGCAAAAAGTTTAGAGCCAATATTACCGAGACAACCCCTATTACCAACTGCGCCGACACTCCCCAAACCGACCACTTTAGTACCGGGGCCATCTGTTCCGGAAGCATATGAGCCAGTCCTCCCAATAGCAGTAGTACCCACCCCACACTTACCCATTTCGAATCGTAATTTCGACAGCTATCGCAACGCTCATCTTCTTTAACCACTGCCTTCACCTCAGGTTTTATTTTTGTCTTTGCACTTTTAGTCGCCATTACCCCCAGAGTATATACTCAAACCAACCGCCTTTTCAAGACCACTCCGATTTTCTTAATAATACCTTTCTGACCGAATCAATTATATTTGTAGCCTTCAATCCATATTTTTCGGCCAGCTCGTCCGGAGTACCGGATTCACCAAAACTGTCATCTACTCCCACAAACTCGAGTGGAACCGGACAATATTGCGCTAATACTTCAGCCACTGCCGATCCCATTCCCCCGGCTATTTGATGATCTTCAGCCGTTACAACCGCCTGACAGTTCTTAGCAACTTCGACCATCAATTCCTTATCCATTGGTTTTATTCGGCTACAATTTATCACTTGTACCCATACCCCCTCCTTTGCCAGCTCGTTTGCTGCCTCCACACACTCATTTAAAATTGGACCGCATCCGATTATCGCCACCTTCTTTTTCACTTTCGCGTCCGGTTCAGGGTTTCGAATAGATATTAAAGGAGTTTTTTCCCTGACCGATCTTATGTACACGGGGCCCGGAAGCTGCACTGATTCCTCCACCATTTTTTTAGCCTGCTCAAAATCAGCCGGCACCCAAACTGTCATGTTCGGCAAAACTCTGGTAATCGCAATATCTTCTAAAGCTTGATGCGTCGCCCCATCCGGCCCCACCGACAATCCCGTGTGTGCTCCAATTATCTTTACCGGCAAATTAGAGTAGCAAACAGCCACCCGCAACTGATCCCAACTCCTTCCTGGCGAAAACACGGCGTAGGCACAAACAAACGGTATTTTCCCGGCAGCTGCCAATCCGGCAGCAATCCCCATCATGTTTTGTTCTGCTACCCCACACTCAATAAATCTCTCCGGAAACACCTGGGCAAATCTTTCCACCCGAACCGATTCCTTTACGTCCGCAGTCAACACCACTACCCGGTCATCTCTTTTACCCAACTCAACCAAGGCTTCTCCGATTCCGTCTCTGATCGCTTTTAACTCCATATTACAATAGTATTACTTTTATGAAGTTCTTCAAACACCCGCTATTTATTCTGATCCTGTTTTTCTTATTATCCCGTCTTATTAATCTCACTCTTCTTCCGGTTTTTTCCGACGAAGCACTGTATATGGAATGGGGCTGGCGGGAAATTACCATTCCCGGTCAGGCTTTCCATTCTCTGTATGATGCCAAACAACCGTTTTTAATGTGGTTTTTTGGCTTGGGTCAAATTATTTTTCCTGATCCTCTTTTTGGATCCCGTCTCACTTCGGTTTTTACCGGCCTTCTGTCTTTACTGGGACTTTGGCTAATCTCCAAAAAATTATTTGATCAAAAAGTAGCCATTCTGACCTCCGTCCTCTATATCGTAATTCCCAACTTTATATTTTACGACCGCCAAGCGTTAATGGAATCCGCTTTAACCGCCTGTTCTATTTGGTCGCTTTATTTTCTTATTCAGCTCTTACAAACTTCCAAATTCAAGTACGCCCTATATCTGGGTCTGGTCTTGGGCTTAGGTTTCTTCACCAAAAATACGGCCGTCATTTTTTTAATATCCGCATTGGCTATTATTTTTGGTTATTCCCTCAGAGAAAAAAAACTGTTTTACTCATTGTCTCTTTCGCAAATCGTTATCTTGATCGTATTTTTCTTAGTAAACCTTCCTCTTTTTTTTCAACCCCTCTATTGGCAAACCCTGTCTTCCAACTCCCGTTGGACTTTTACTTTAACCGAACTGTTACGATTTCCTATTTCTCAGTGGTTTTCCAATAGTGTCGGTAATCTTGAACTAGTAATAGTTCACCTTACTCCGCCCTTATTTATGTTATTACTCTTTGGACTTTGGACTTTATTCAAATCAAAACTAGTAACACATAAGCTGATTGTTCTTTGGCTTTTAATTCCAGCAGTCCAGTATCTGCTCTCCCTGAAATTCATCAATTTTATGGCCTGGCGATATCAAACCCCTTTCCTGGCTCTTGCTCCATTAATTCTTGCCTTACCCCTTGTTAGAATTTCAAACAACTTCATAAAATCTTTATTTATACTCCTTCCTCTTTCGTTCTCTTTAATTTTAATATTCAACCCCATTCTGTTTTTCCAAATACAAAATCGTGTTACCAAACATTCATATATTGAAGGTTACGTGACCGGATCCGATACAGGGTATCAAGTAAACAACATCGTAAAGTTTTTAAAAGATCAAAGCCGCACTTCCCCCATTGTCGTTGGTATAGGTGTTCATAGTTTCAATCCCGAGTCCGGTATTTGGGATTATTTCAGAAAAGATCCCAACGTCACCGTCTCATATTTAGATTCCCGTCTGTTTGATCCTCAGGTGTTAAATAACATAGAATGCTTATCTTCTGATAAACCATTCTTCTTTATTGCCAAACTCGACGATACGGTGGGACTAGAAAAATACTTTGAAAAAGTCACCGTCATCACAAATCCGCACAATTCCGACTACTCCACCGTCTATACTTTCAAAACAAACTGCTCCAGTCCTCCGATTCTTCTAAATCTTTCCCAACCCATCACTCACTAGTAATCTTCCCCCACAGACTTCTCAGTTGTTTTAAAGCCTCAACACTCTGCTGCTTATTTGGCGTTTTCCCGTGCCAGACAAAATCCCCCTCCATCAACTCCACCCCCTTACCAGCAACGGTATGTGCAATTATCACCACTGGACCGGTTGTATCATTTTTAGCCTTCTCAATCTCCTGCCCAATTTTTTTTACATTATGCCCATCAATATCTCTCACGTTCCACCCGAACGCTCTCAGTTTGTTAGTTAACGGCTCTAGCGGCATAATGTCTTCTGTATATCCGTCAATTTGAATGTGGTTTCGGTCAATAATCACTGTCAGATTGTGCAGTTTTTTATTAGCCGCAAACATAAATGCTTCCCAGTTTGAACCTTCTTGCAATTCACCGTCGGACATCACGCAGTATGTCCTATATTTTTCTAAATTCATTCTTGCTGCCATCGCGTGCCCAATTGCTTGTGACAAGCCTTGGCCAAGCGGCCCACCACTATTCTCCACCCCTGGTAGTTCTCGAAAATGTGGGTGTCCCTGAAGCAGACTGCCCATCTTTCGTAAAGTCATCAGATCCTGATGCGAAAATGCTCCTGCATGAGACAGGGTTGCATACCACACCGGGCATAAGTGCCCGGCCGACAAAATCACTCTGTCTCTTTGATTATTCCAAGGATCAATTGGATCCCAATTTAAAATCCCTGAAAAATACAATGTGGCAAACACATCAGTAATTCCCAACGGCCCCGCACTGTGACCTGAACCAGCCATTAAAAGCATTTCAATAATATCCTTGCGAATTTCTGTCGCCTTCAATTCAATTCTTTGTATCTGCTCTTCGGTTAACATAAAATTAGTTTAGCAAAAATACAATTACTTAACTAATTTGGTATCAAATTAACCAGCCGGTCCAGAACAACCCCTCCTACAACTGAAACGGCTTCTCTGCCGGATTGAAGACTTTATGGTCGTGAGTCAGCATAAATTCAAAAATCTCCAGTGACTTAATCACTTCCTCAGGCGTTGTCGCTACCCTATACACCTGAAACTCTTCCGGTCGCATCCTCATATTTGACATAAACGTAGCCATGATGTTTTCCCAAAACTTACCGTATAAAATTAATGGCTTGTGATGGCCCATATATAGTCGGGCTAGCCCCCAAGCCATTCCGAATTCGGAAATTGTCCCCGTTCCCCCTTTAAATATCACGTAGGCCTGACCCACGTCCAACAGTTTCAGCGTTCTTTCCAAATAATTATCCGTTTTAATCTCTTCATCAATCGGATTGTTTTTATCCCTACCCTCAAAATTTGCCACATCTTTAGGATAAAAAGTCACTCCAATCACTTTTCCATTTGCAGCTTTTGCTCCCAGAGACGTCGCCCGCATTACTCCCGGACCACCACCATTGGCCACCACATACTTATTTTCCGCCAATGCCTTACCTACGTCGTAAGCCCCCGTAAACAAGGTGTCATCTTCATGTGCATCGGCAAATCCCAAACAGGTAACTGTTTTAATAATTCGTTCATCTGTTTTCGTTTCCATACTTAAAATGATAACACTCTTTTAACCCCCACCGCCACCTCATCTGCACCCATCTCTTCCAAAATAGGTAAATGAATTTTTTCCACTCCTCCGTCCACGCAGATTTTAAAATCGTAACCTGACGATTTTCTCAAACCGGTCAAATACTTCACCTTCTCCAGCACCCGGTTATCAAACAGTTGGTTTCCAAAACCCGCCTCTACCGCCATCAGTAAAACCACATCTAGTTCCGGCAATACCAAGTCATCGATTTGTTCAATACTGGTATCCAGATCAACCGCCAATCCCCGTTTAAAACCCTGGGTCCATTCTAAAAATAGTTTTTGATCGTCCAAAGATTCCAATTGGGCAATAATTCTCTCAAATCCCAGTTTTCTTGCTTCCCCGACCCTGATTTCCATTTCACGACCATCTACCATCAAGTGCGCATCAAACTTCAAAGGTTCATAGTCTTTGGGAAATGTGCTCATTACTGAAATAGTTTGGTTGTCATACTGTTCATCAATAAAATCTACCTGCACCTGGTCATAACTGCTGCTCTTTATTATTGTCTCCATTTCCTGCCTGTAAACGTCAACACTGTTGGTAAGAATTGCTGGTATTATTTTCATAATCTCATCGATAATTTTCCGGATGCAGTTCCATATCTCTTAAAAAATCGTCGGACATAATCGGTCCTCCCCTTTCAAGCCAGGCAATAGACACCATCAGTATCAGTAAACTTCCCAGTACAAAAGTCACTAATGCTATTTTTACCAATCTCTTCATCACTCACCTCCGAACTGAATCACCTGCTCCACCAATCTGTTGGTATACCCCCACTCATTGTCATACCATGCCAGCACTTTCACCAAATCTCCATCAATTACTTGGGTAAACTCAGGGTCGACTATTGCGCTGTAGTTGCTGCCAATGATATCCGAGGACACCAAATGTTCCGGAACTCCGTCCACTCCGGACATGCCCAAAATACCTTTATACTGTGGTGCTTGTGTCGCGTCTCTTAACGCATTATTTACCTCTTCTCTGGTGGTTTTATTCTTAGTTATAAATACAAAATCGGTAATCGACCCGGTTATTACCGGAACTCTCAGGGCCAACCCATCAAACATCCCCTTAAGCTCAGGAATGACTTCGGTTGTTGCAATAGCCGCCCCCGTTGATGTAGGAACAATATTGGCCGCAGCTGCTCTCCCCCTTCTTAAATCTTTATGTGATCCGTCTTGCACAACCTGATCATCCGTATACGCGTGCACTGTGGTCATCATTGCCTTGGCAATCCCGAATTTGGCGTGAATTACCGCCGCCACCGGAGTTATACAGTTAGTTGTACAAGAAGCATTTGATATCACCTGGTGTTCACCCTCTACTTCATTCACTCCCATTACGTAAGTTCCCACATTCCCTCCTTTGGCCGGAGCCGATATTATTACTTTTTTTGCTCCCGCCTTAGCATGTTTCAACGCCCCCAACTCGTCCGTAAACTTCCCCGTACACTCCATCACCACCTCAACTCCATACTTACTCCACGGCAGTTTTTCCGGATCTTTCTGTGCCAACACTGGGATTTTTAAACCCATGCTATCCACTACCAAATATCCAATCAATGGATCTTCATCCGTAGCCTCTTTGGGGCTCTTTACTTTTTCTGCCTTTACTTCAATCTCAAATCTTCGATAAGTGGTGTCCTGATTTAGCAGGTGGCACCACCCGGCTACCTCCATCGACCCAGATGTGTTTATAGCCACGAATTCCATTTCGTTGTGGTGTTTTAGAAGGCCGATTCTAAGTGCCAACCGTCCTATTCTTCCAAATCCATTAATTGCAACTTTAATCATATATTTATACTAACACACGGCCAGCAAACCTGGCAGTGTTCCTGTGGACAAATAAACCAACATCGCCCCCCCTCCCACAGAAATCCAATTGAACTTCTCAGTCAGCCCAAAAGTCGAAATAGCCATTTCAATATCTCCTCCGCCTGCAACTTTGTAAGCTCCCAGATTGTCTGTTATTGCTCTCAATATTGTTTCCGTACCTTTAGAACAATTGGTGTCTTCGTATTTTCCCATCACCCCGGCAGCCAGAATTACTTCTGCCGTCTGAATTTCTTTGACGTATTCCTCAATTGCCTCATCGGAAATATCCAATCCGTCTTCCCGCAATTTAACCCCCGGCAGCAGTCCTCCTTTTAATATGGCCGTAAATTTATCCTGCATATCCTCAGCAAACTTCTGCTTGTCATCAATTTTTACCCCCCCGATTACTAGTATTCTTTTGCCGGCATGATTCCAGACTGTCGACAGCATCTCCAGCTCTTTTTCAAACCGCTGTCCCACTACTACCTGCCCGCCTCGCTGGCGTATCACCTTAGGCACCCCCACAATTGAAGCGTGTTTACGGTGTGATGTGGCAAATGCTTCATTAACATATACTTCAAAGTCCCCCGCCAGTTCTGTCGCATACTCTTCACTATTCTCCTTTTCACCGGGATTATTTCTTACTTCAGAATCAAACTCCACATCAACAAATTCAGTTCTCAATTGGCTCGCCAAATCATACTTAGTTTCAGTATGTCCGATCACCCGCACTTTTGCCGCCCCCTTCTCCTTTAAAAAAGTAACCACGCTTCTAATCGAATCCGCTCTGGGGTTATTACCATCATCCACATCAAAGTCTCCTCTAACTAAAACTCTTTTTCCAAACAGATCAGCGTTTTTTAGGCTGGGCAGGCTCTCGCTCATACCGGGTTATTTTCTCCACTCGGCGCAAATAATTTTCCGACTGCACAAACTCGGTTTCCAAAAATTTTTCCACCAATTCCACCGCCAACATCTCATCAGTATTATCAGCCGCCAGAGCCAATATATTTATATTGTCGTCTTTACGGGAAGCGTGAACTTGATCCTGAACAAAACCCAAGCCAGCTCTGATTCCTTTTACTTTATTTGCCGCAATGCACATTCCCGATCCGCCACCGCAAATTAATATTCCCCTATTATGCTCTGGGTTTACTGCCACCCGCTGGGCCACGTCAATCGCATAATCTACAAAATCATCAGACTGAGCATATTCATAAGCTCCCAAATCCTCAAAGGTGTACCCTCGTCCTTTTAGCCACTCATTTATTTTTGCCTTTAACTCAAATCCTCTATGGTCAGCGGCAATGTATATCATATATGCACAAATGCCGTAGCCAACTCTCTCAGCTCGCGTTCCGGCCCATCGGATAATACCACATCGGTAGATACTAGTATGCCTTTAGCACCCAACTTCAATGCAACCTTTACATCCTCGAGACTATGGATTCCTGCACCCACCAGCACCGGAAAAGTCACTGCTTTTACAACTTTTTCAATAATATCAGGGTGCTCTGTCGAAACCGACTTCTCTCGACTTCCCACCAACTCTGGTGGTTCATACGCAATATAATCCGGAGTCATTGCCGCGACCCTTACTGCTTCCTCAACTGAGCCTGCACATACGCAAGCTTCAAACGCCAGTCCCCCGATAAGTCCCATCGTTTTTTTCAACGCCTCTTCGTCTAGCTTGTGTTCTGAGTGATTCAAAAGAGTTCCCATAGCCCCTGCCTCCTCCACATCTTCCCTGGTAATCCACCCGGTATTTTTCCCCTGTTCTACCGCATCCACATGCTGCACCCAGCAGTCTGACCCGGTTTCTTCACAATTTCTTAAATCAGCCACCTGCGGCACAGCCACCACCCGAACCCCGGTATCTTCCATCACCCTCTTACAAATCCTGGCTAGATTGGTAGCCTTGTATCCTGTCGCTTCCTTGTATGTTTTAAAATTGACAACAATCATGTATCTATATTAAATCATTTCAATGTTTTTATAAATCTCTTCCATAGTTTTCCTGATTTCCCCCCATTTCTCCTCCTCAATTTCCACGCTTATTACCATCACCCTGTCACCAGTTTTGCTCCATGCTTCCTGCCTTTTATTAGCCTTTCCTCCGGGAAACTCTTCACTCCAGGTCAAAACCGTCCAATCAACTTTTTTCCCGGCAATATACGCCCTTTCCGAAACAATATTTCCGTTTGTCTTCAATTCATCTACCCGCCTGTCGGTTAAATCCATCAAGCTCTCCACCTCTGGCCGCACTGATATTTTAACCATTTCCCGATTCCATTCTGTCGGCAACCGCATCCTGATTCCCAACTCCTTATCCTGATACATATTAGTTAATTCCATAGCCGGATTATCAATATCCCCCCACCCCTGACCATATTTGGCCATCTCTGCCCTTGTCCACTGTCGATAATCCCAAAGTGTGACCATTACCCCCAAAATCACTAATGTCCAAATTATTCCCCAACCAACAAATTTAGACCCACGTTTATGGCTCATAGATTACCACCAGCTCCTCCTCTTCATAATTTCCATCAGTATCGTTAGCCACTATTACAATTGTATTCTCTCCTTCATCCAATTCAATGCTTCCAGAAAATCGTCCCTGACCGTCCGCCACCAGCTCAATGTCATTAATGGCCACCTCAGCCTTTGGACTAGTCACTCCGCTGACTTTCAAAGTTGACTCTTTTAAAACTTGTCCTGCCGCCGGATTTCCAATGTGTAAAGTTAAAGTGCTCATTTTGACTTTCTCCATGGTTTTTGTTGGAACTGTCGTTATTCCAGATGCCACAATGGGGGTTACTTCAAAAACCTTTTCATCCACTTCTGTCACCATTCCTCGTTGTTTTGATCCGGACACCACGGCTCCTCCAGCCAAAACCAGAAGCCCGGCAATTACCCCCAACCAAATTGAATTCTTAGCTGTTTTGTCGCTCATATTTCTTTATTTCTTTAGCCCTTGTTTCATTTATTTGTCTTCTGCTTTTGGAAATAATAACAAATCCCCAAACCAAAAAAATCCCCAAAGACCCCACCCCCAATTCCCACGGAAACTCATACATTATCGTCGCAGCCACTTCACCTCCATACTCATTAATAATCTCAGGGTCCTGCAAATATAATTCCAACAGCTCACCCGTCCCTCTCTCACCCACCAACCACCACCCCCTCCACCATCCCGCCGCTGCTGCCATCAGGATCAAAGTAAATATCACCCCAAACCGCACCCAAAACAAAAAAATTCTCCGTTTCTCATACTCCACAATTTTCGTCATTACTTTTGTCGCCATATTGCTTTCTTCAGGGCCGATTTGGCTCTAAATAAATGTGACCGTACCGTGTTTATCGGCAACCTCATTTTTTTACTTATTTGCTCATAAGTCAAATTATCAAAGTAAAAAGACTGCACTACTTTCTTTTGCATCTCGGGTAAATTTTCCACCGCATTTCTTACCGTCATCTCATCCTCCTTTAGTGCAAGCTCTTCTATTTCATCCAGTTTTTTATCAACTACGTTTTCACCCAACTTCGTCAGTCTTGCCTTTCTTCGCCAATAGTCCATACCCTTGTTTTTTGCGATTTGAAAAATCCAGCTGGAAAATTTTTTAGACACATCAAAACTCTCCAAATGTTTGTAAGCCGAAACCAGAGTTTCTTGAGTTATCTCCGCCGCCTCGTCTGCATCTCCCACAATCCTTACACCAAACCCTAAAATCCTTTTTTCGTATCTTTCCACCAACTCCTCAAACAAAAGCATTTCGCCCTTTTTAATTCTACTCACCAACTCTTCATCAGAAAGCGAATTTAGAACGGCCATGCTATTATCATAATATATATGGCAGTTCCCCTTCCCACCGAATACGAATACCGACCCAATCTTGGCGAAAAAATATTGACCTACGTCAAAAAAACAGCCCCCGGAGTTTTAGCTAGAGCCATACAGATAACCATGCACGCCATCTTCGAAGTCGCCCGCTTCATCATCCAGATGTTCAAAGACGCCACCACCCGCTAGTGGGTGTATACTATTTTTATGGAAGAACCCTCGTCTGTCCAACCGCCCCCCGTTGACACCCCTTCCATAACAGTCCCATCCCCTGTTCCCAAAAAATCACTTAAACCACTCATCCCACTTCTGATTTTAGTTGGATTTCTTCCTCTGGGTGTAGGTGCCGTCATGCTTCGTCAATCAATGTCTGGCCAAGCCGCTTTTTTTACCCGCCCCTGCTCAACTAAAATCGCCAGCGTCCGGATTCATCCGGGTCAAGCTTCCACCACAGTCAACGGTCTACCCATCTATTTGTCAGCCTTAGCCTACGACAACAAGGGGCTACCCATCTGGAAAGGTGTAGTCTACGAGTGGGGTATTAGCTCTTCCAATTCCATCGGCAACTTGGTTCCCGACAATCAAACCGCCGTTTTTACTCCGGCTAACCCGGGCTCCGGTGACATCTACGTTATCGGCCAATACTGTAAGAAAAAAGCTACCGGATCTGCCCTTGTCACTGTTTTACAGGCCGAACCTGCCCCTACCCCCGCCCCACTTCCCACGGTTGGACCATCCCCCAGGCCCACCCCAACTCTTGCCCCAACTCCTACACCACTAGCCAGTAAACAAGTGTTTATCACTTCCACTCTTTACAATGGTAATTTGGGAGGCCTTAGCGGAGCAGACGCAAAATGCCAAACTCAGGCCATTGCTGCCAATCTTAGCGGAACTTGGAAAGCTTGGCTTAGTGATAACACCACCTCAGCCACAAGTCGTTTGTCGCACTCCAATCTACCATACGCTATGGTCAATGGCACAATAATTGCCAACAACTGGACCGACCTTACTGATGGCACATTGGCCTCATCCCTCATCATAGACGAGAATGGGTCTATGCACGGGAATTATGTTTGGACAGGAACAAATGAATTTGGTGCAATCAACGATCCAAACATTTCCAAATGTTCCGATTGGACAGCTTTATCTAACGATTCTCCCTCTGGTCCCGCCGGACACAGTGGTTATACCGATTATCAATGGACCCGCTACAGACTAATGGATAATTGTGCCAGTCTCCACGCTCTCTACTGCTTCGAACAGTAATCCCGGTATCAAATCAGTAATCCAAACACCAGTGCTAAAGCTATCCTGTAGACACCAAATGCAACAAAATTGTGCTTTTGCACATAACCAATCAACCACCTTACCACTATCCAAGCTGAAAAGTAGGCTCCCGCAAACCCCACTCCTAAAATTAACCACTCATTCGCTGTAAAACTCCATCCTGATTTCACCAAATCCAACCCTGTAGCTGCCACCATCGTCGGTATCGCTAAAACAAATGAAAATTTAACTGCCTCAATCCTGGATAGTCCCATCATCATTCCGCCCATGATAGTCATTAGTGCTCTCGATACTCCCGGAATTACTGACACCGCCTGAAGAACACCAATTAACACCGCCTGCTTAATATTCAATTCTGAAATTTGTAGTTTGCGGTCTCGGGTTTGCAACTTCTCCCAAATAATCATCCCCACACCCCCCAGTAAAAGCGCCCACACCACTACTTCCGCATTTCCCAACAAATAAGTCTTAACTACCCTGTACAATCCAAACCCTATCACCCCAGTGGGCACAAAAGCCCACATCATCGCTTTAACCGACTTAAATGACCTAAAGGCCTCTTTACTTTCCCACGCCACTGCCGCAATCGCTCCTAACTGAATCACTATTTCAAAACTTTTTACAAATTCCGTTTGCGCCACTCCCAATAGCTTACTTGCCAAAATTAAGTGCCCGGTTGATGAGATTGGTAAAAACTCAGTCACCCCCTCGACAACGGACAAAATCAATACTTGTACCCAATCCATTCAATTATTTTACTCCACTTTCCACCTTCGCTGCCTGTTCCTCTGTCTTAATCGCAATCATTTCCTCCAATCGGCTGGCATGCCACATTTTCCAATGCACCCACCACAATGACAGTGATCCGACACTGTAAGGCAGCAAGTAAGCCAGCGACTGTTTCTCGCCTGTACTCAAAGTAATTCCCAACAAAGCGTTAACTCCCAAATACAACGCCCCGATCAACATTCCTATGCTGGCCAATCCCATGACTAAAACAAAAGCATATGAATATGCTTTTTTCCCTAAAGCATCAATCTCTTCTTTGGACTTATTTATCGCTTTATGTAAGTGGAAAAACCACATCGGCAAGCTCACCATAATGGCCGACACTCTCAACGACAGTCCTCTTAACCACTGCTCCTGAGCATAAGTCACGGAACCGGAGTAGCGATAGTTAGTGCTGGGAGATATTCCGCCCAACCAAACTTTCTCTAAGATGATCCTTACCAAATCCGACAACCCCCAATATAAAACCATCATCGACACGAAAGCCATAAAGTAAAAATATCCGTCCCCGATTTTTTTCTTAGCCGAACTCCCTGGCCTGAAGATTGTTATAAATCCAATTACGGCAAACACCAAAACTCCCAAAAAGATTAAAAAGCTGATCATTTCTGTTTCTCCTTTCTTCTTAATCTACTATACCAGAAATAATAAATCCCCCCAATTTCCAGTCCCAAAGGCAAACCCAGAACCAAAACGGTTCTCCCCCAGCCATCACCCAGTCCGGCCTGACCACCACCGACAGCATCATTATCTTCTGCGTCCCGGATAATTAAATCGTCCGTCATTTGCGCTTGTGTCATGCTCCGAGAAAGCTTGGTCAAATACATTTTCTTATTTGTTTTCATCCACGGAGTGCCATCATCCTGATATGCCATTTTTTGAATTTCCTTTGCCGATACATCTCCGGCATATCCAACGCTGAATCCCGGAACCGTTTTTTTGTGATTCGAAAACACATACAAAATAATATTTACACTTTCATTAGCAATCTGTGATGTGGTTGAATCCAGCACTTCCTCTTCAAAAGCCGTTGGAACTATCCCTTTTTCAAACTGAATCCCGTCCCAATACACTTCAGTTTTGGGTGAACCCTCAACCATCAGGTTTAACATTGGGGTACTGCTGCTTGTCGGCCTGAACACTACCTGCAACCTTCTCCATTCATCATTAGTCGCCAAATCCACAACATTAGACATCCGTTCTATCCCCCCTCCAGACACTCTCAATTTGGCTTCGCCGGATGCTCCTGGTTTGGCTTTTACATAAGCCGAAAACACATAATCTACTCCCGTCTTCAAACCACTGATTGATTTGTACCCCATCGCATTACCAAGCTCAGCATTTCCATAACTTGGCACCGTCAACCGATAAACCGATACCCCCTGCCAAGCGTCTTTGGCTATTACCGTCCCCCCACTCCATTTTTCTGAGCCCATCTCAAATCCATAGGCAGCCAACTTATCTGCTTCGTTGTATTTTGACCCCGGACCGGAAATCTTTAAAGGATACACAATTCCTTCACTGTCAAAGGAAATCATCAAAGGAGTCATGTGTCCCGTTCGTAGTGACGTCCCCATATAGCCCAACGCTTCGGTTGATATTTTAGCCGCCACAAAAAACCATCTTTTCAAAGCATAGTGCTGCAGTAACAAATCCCTGTTCGTGGGATATTCATATCCATTTTTGGTCAGCCACTCCCGTAAAGATTTACCGTCGACAGCTTCTAATACCGTGATGTCGTAAACATCCACTTTTTTCGATTCCACCACCGTCACTCCTGATTCTTCCATACCCACAGTGGACACACTTCCAATCATTGGCATTGCCGAATCGTACCGATTGTTATACTTTGGCCTGGTATAGTCATCCAAAGCTGTAAACAGTTCATCCTTAGAAGAAGTTACTTCGGGCTTATTAGGAACTGGAATTATCCAGGCAAAATCCTCCGCTTCCCCCCGAAAAGTCGTCGATAACACCAAGGTCTCCCTTTTCCCATCATGCCAAATCACTGCTTTTTGTCCGGTCTCCACCATCGGTTTATGGGGTGGGGAAATCAACATTCCGTCAGCTTGTACTACTGCCGGAAACAAAGCCACTACCAAACAAACCACCACCCACCAAAGTTTTTTCACTTAATAAACAATACCTCGTTGTCAGATCGCTTGTCAATCAATTATTTCTTCTTATCCAGCTTATCCAAGCCCAATCCCCTCACTCCAAAATACACGACCGTAGCAATCACCATAAAGTCGATCAAAACACTCAAAAAATCCCCATACATAACTTTGGCTGGACCCACCTGAAAATATGCTGAAGTTAGTCCTTTGGTTGCTCCCAATACGATGCCCAATAACGGGTTTATTATATCCGTCACCAAAGCCGTTACCACCTTTGATACCGCACCTCCCAGGATAAAACCCACAGCCAAGCCCATCACTCCCTGCTCCCTGACAAATTCTAAAAATCCTTTCATATACCAGTTAATTTATTCTACCACCCTGGACAAATACTCCCCAGTAGTGGTGTCTATCGTAATTGAATCCCCGGTTTTGATAAACAATGGCGCCAGCACCTCAACCCCCGTCTCCAACTTAACCAATCGTTTTGGAGCATTTACCCGATTGCCGGCAATCGCCTCCGGAGCATCCAGCACTTTCATATTCACATGCGGTGGCAGGGAAATTCCGATAGCTTTTTCGTTGTACCACAGCACCCAACATTTCATATCTGCCATCAAAAAGCCTGCTTGTTCTCCCACCAAATCCAACGGCACACTGGCTTGGTCAAAAGTTTTTTGATCCATAAACACCAGCTCGTCCCCATCCCTGTACAGATATTGCATTTCCTTTTTATCCACATCGGCCACTTCCACAGACTCATTTGTCTTAAAAGTAAATTCCGTAGCCGCTCCTGATTGCACGTTTTTCATCTTTACCCGCATAATCGGAGTTCCTTTACCCGGAGCCATATACTCAGCCTTGGTCACAAAATGCGGCGCTCCCTTGTACATTATATATATGCCCTTGGCGATATTTCCCCCGTTTATAGTCTCCATATCCTGATTTTACCCTAAATTAGGCCTCTAAATCAAACATTTCTCCCGCCGGAAAAAACATCGTCTCAGCCACAGTCGCTGTGTCTGCAGCTAGCATTACCAACCTGTCTACCCCCACAGCTATCCCTGCCGTCTCCGGCACCCCCGCTTCTAGGGCCGCAATAAAGTCCTTATCGATTCCATATTCTGTTTTCCCCAATCGCTTTCTCTCTATCAAATCCCCTTCTAATCGTTTTCGCTGCTCAACTGGATCAGTTAACTCAGAAAAACAGTTGCCAAGTTCAAATCCCGCTAGAAATACTTCCCACCTTTCCGCAAATCTCGGGTCACTCACCTTTCTTCTCGCCAACGCCGCTTGCGATACCGGATAATCGTACACAAAAGCCGGTCGCCCGCCGTCTCTCAACTTTGGCTCCACTTCATTAAAAAACAGTTGATAAAAATCATTATCGGAAACATCCTCTATTTTTTTACCGGAAAATTTCAAAAATGCCTCTTCAAAACTTATCCTGGGCCAAGGCAAACTTAAATCGTACTTTTCTCCCTGATACATCAATGACTCACCTCCAACAATATTCACTACTAAATTTTCAAAATCCTCCATTATTTTTTTATAATCCGCGCCTACCCGGTACCATTCCAGCATCGTAAATTCAGGGTTATGAGCCGGTGATATTTCCTCTTCGTTTCTGAAACATTTAGTAATTTCAAAACAGTTTCCAATCCCCGCTGCCAGTAATTTCTTAATTGAGTATTCCGGGCTCATTATTAAAAACCCTTGCCGGGTCTTACCGGCAGAAGTTCTTAAGTTGGTTTCAAAAACTTCCAAGTTGGATTCTGCAGAGGGCGTCGGAACCAAAATCGGCGTTTGCACTTCCTTAAAGCCTTGCTCTTTAAAAAATTCCCTAATTTTATCTATCACTTTTTCTCTCATCAAATACCTGTCCAAAAGCCTGGGATCATTCTTTATTTTTTGCCAAGTCTTCATGGTTTCATTTTATCTTAAACCAGAGCCATAAAAACACACAATATTTTTGTGATCAGAAACATCAAAGTATTTATTTGCTTTTTTCTTCTTGCCTGTATACCAAATACGAATACACCATCGAGCCCACCGTCACCAATAGTACCCCAAATGCAAACGAGACCATTCCCAACTTTTCAGGCAAGAAAGGAGCAGTAAGAACCAATACCCCAAATACCAAAAATGCCCACCTCCCCATTCGATGCGTTTTATCCCACACCCTTTCCGACGACAATGTCCATGGTGTCCTTATTCCCATAAACCAATTCTGTTTTAGTTTCCCCATCCACCCTGACATAATCACCACCGCAATACCTATTACCATCGGCACCGTCTTACCTATTTCAATCGGATATCCGACGTTATAAGCACCCATTGCTAGATGAATCAAAAGCAAGAGCCCTAAGATGGTAGTTTTAAAAATTACATAGGGCTTAGCAAACGCTGCATAGTGATTTTTTTTAGGATCAGCTGCCGGCAGCACCAGAAACATCACGTACATCAAAACCATTATTATTGGAATCAAAAATGCCCCTACTTCACTGCTACTGTAGCCATCCACTTCCCCGACAAAATTCCAATGTGTGGCCACTTGAGGCTCAAACTTTATATAAAAGTACCACGCAGTTGTCCACCCAACCGCTAAAGTTAAAAGTGAAGCTATTTCGGTTTTTAACGACACCTTAATTGGATTCCGCATGTGCCTATTTATGATACCACTGGTATACTACAAATTATGCCAAGCCGGGTGTATGGCCATGCAATCTGGACCAACCACGCGTTAAAAAGACTTTCAGATCGGGGGCTTACTCAAAAACTTGCCTGGACCACCTTCCAATACCCTGACCGATCATTACCACAGGCAGACGGTTCTACTATCTACCAAAAACGACACCAATCTTCTGTTGTTACTGTAGTAGCCAAACAAAATGATACCCGCCAATGGGTAATCATTTCCTGCTGGATCGATCCGCCCATTGCCGGATCAGCTGACGATTTTAAACGGCGTCGCTACTTAAAATATCGACAGTCCAACCTTTGGAATAAGTTTTTAATGCAGCTGGGCAAATTTTTTTGGGGTCTGGATTTCTAATCATGAAGTTGACCGCAGCCTTTGTTACTCTTTTGGGATCTTACTACTTATTTTTCCTAAACAAAGGGATAGCGTTAACAGACGAAGGTTATTTTGTAACTCCATCCTGGCTTATTAATGCAGGTTTACAGCCATATTCTGACTTCTTCTATCAATACCCACCACTTTTTCCATACTCCCTGGCTCTGATCTTTAAATTTTTCGGCACTTCTTTGGTAATCTCCAGAACAACCGCTCTTGTAGTATATCTATCTTCATTTCTACTCAGTATCAAAATAATGAATAAATTTGGTTTATCAAAGGCCTCTCACCAGATACTCGCTTTTCTGGTTTTTGCCAGTTTGGGGTTTCCCCTTTCCAATATCGCCTCCCCGGTTACTTGGGTCGTATTTGAAACGTTGCTTCTCATGCCCGCTCTTCTCTCCCAAAAGTCTCCCTGGCTCATTGGCCTTATCCTTGCAAGTCTCTTGTCCACCAAACAAAATGTGGGGCTTACCTTAACAATTGCCACAAATTTATATTATTATATTTCCTTACCTAAAAATCGCGCGTTGTGTGTTTCACTTTTTATTCTCAACTCATCTTGGCTTTCCATCTGTCTCGTTTGGATTTACTACCTCTTTCTGCGAACAAGTCATCTTAATCAATTTTTCTATTTTCTAAGCTTTGGCGCCAGGTTATTTACCATTTATCCTCCATCGTATCCGCCGCTTACATTTCTTACTCAATTAACCGGCTTTTTTAAGCTTTTACCGTACTATTTTCCAATTATTATCGGTGTAATTATTGGCTTTTCCTATCTTAAGTCTCACCACCCAAAACTCCTGGTCCTGCTGCTGCCTTTTGTGGGTTTTTTTACCAACTTACTGCCCCAATCTGACCTTCTCCATGTTTACCCATTCCTCCCCCTGGTCCTAGTTAGCTCTTATATTTTTACCCACCAATATCTTTCTCATAAGATATCAAAATTGGTAACCACCGTCTTGATTTTTATTATCATCCTTGAAGGTTTTTTTCTAACCTTTCACGGCAATTACTATCGTTATTTCCCTCCCTACTCTGCTCAAAATCAGCTCCTACTTCCACCCAGGGCGGGTTTTATTCAAACCGACCGTTTCATGGCAAAAAACCTTAACCTTCTTCATACATATTTTTCTTCCCACTCGGAAATCTCTTCTGTGTTTATCTATCCATTTTCCCCGGCTTTATACTTTCTTCTTGATCTATTCCCCATCACCCCCCATCTAATTCTCTGGCCAGGTTATCTTACTCTGCAAGAGGAACAACTCCTTGTAAATCAGTTATCAAATGGTCCCCCAACTTTCATTATTGCTGAAGAGAACATATCCTTTGGCACTCCACTTTCCAAATGGATCACCTCCCACACTCCACTCGCCCACCTCGGATCATATCTAATCTACACCACTCCCTGATATAGTTATCTCATGCATTTGGTAGTTTCACTTCTGCTTGGATTAACCATCATATTAAGTACTCCTAATTTAGTTTCAGCTCAAACTGACGCCACCACTTCTGGAAAAATGGAAGGGGCTGCCACCCTGGGTGTAGCCAGAATGGTCTATTCAGCAGAATCAGACCTAAAAGACGGTCACGTTGTTGCCTCATCTGATCATGGAGCCATCTTGAGCGCCACACCTTACGATTCTCAGATTCTTGGAGTAGTCGCTCGCGATGCCGCTATTATTTTTAATACCACCGGCAGCAGTTCTGATAGCGCTGTTCCGGTTATCTCCAGCGGTGAAGTATACATGCTCGTCAGCAGCCAGTCCGGACCCATCAAAAAAGGTGACTTATTAACTTCTTCCACCACCCCAGGTGTGGCTGTCAAAGCCACCAAATCAGGCTATGTTTTGGGAACCGCCAAAGAAGATTCATCCACGACCGATCCCAAAGAAATCGACAAAATCGCCGTCGATTTAAACTTGCACTACTTCAACTCCAAATCTCCCTTTCCCGGTTCACTCTCGGACATACTAAAAATTGCCCTCATTCCCACCAAAGAAGGTCCTGGTCCTATTTTTAAATATATTGTTGCTGCTGCTGTACTTGTTTTTTCACTCGTTCTCGGTTTTCTTACTTTCGGTCGCACCGCAGCCAAGGGTGTCGAGGCTCTGGGCCGAAATCCCTCTGCCCACAAAGTTATTTACGTGGGTATAGTATTCAATATCTCTGTCGTAGTTGTTATCGTCCTGTCTGGATTAATTATCGCCTTTTTGATTTTGCGACTCTAAGGTAAAATAACCTAGTAACCATGCCCACCCTGCCCCTCCAAATCATTCAGGTCGTCGCCGATCTGGCCATCTTCTTCTTTATCGGTTATTACTTCCTTAAACTTCGGGCTAAAGAAGCTGAACTCGACAAAAGAGAAGGCAAAGTTGACGCGGATTATCATCAAATAGTCGACACCGCCCTGGCCAAAGAAAGAAAAATATTGGAGGACGCCACAGCTGAAGCTGATCAAATCATCGCCGGCGCCCGACACGTCAGTCAATCGGCCAAAGACGAGGTCAGTCGCGCTCTCCAGCTCATGGTAGTCGACATCCAAAAAGAAGCCATGGACACGGCAAAAAACTTCACTTCCAACTACCAATTAACCTTAAAACAACTCTCTGCTCAATCAACTACTGACTTTCAGGAAATAGTTAAGGGATTAAAAAATGATCTTCAGATTCAAATTCAGCAGTTTCACCAAAACCTATTACCTGTTTTGGAAAAACAACTAGAAGATTACCGCACCGCCCGCTTAGCTCAAACCGAAAAGATGGTCACCAGTATCGTTCAAAAAGCCGCCCCCGAAATTCTCAACCGTTCTCTTTCATTAGAAGATCATCGCTCCTTAGTCCTCGAGTCCTTAGAAAAAGCCAAAAAAGCTGGCGCCTTTGACTAAATTATGGAAACGCTAGATTTGTCTGATTTTTTCACTTCCAAAGCCGAGTCTTCTGATTTTTGTTCCCGGCTAGCTACGGTGTCTCAATCTGTCTATGAAACGGACTTTGATTTGCAAAAAGCCCTCTTGGAACAGTTCGGCATTCTAAAAAAAGACAAATTCATGGCCCTTTTACGCGATAACGAGATAAGCATCGAATCCAACTCGGATTTACAGGAATTCATGAACAAAATTTGTCAAAAAGCTTCGGCTCTGCCTACCGTCACCATTTCACTGGCCTTCGAACCTGACGAAACAATACTAAAAGAGTTTTCTTCCTGGTTTGTTTTAAATACCAATCATCAGGTCCTTATAGACATCCAAATCGACCCTTCTTTAATTGCCGGAGCGTCAATCACCAGCAATGGTAAATTTCACGACTTCTCTGCAAAATCAAAATTTAATCAAATGTTGTCAGATTTTTTAAATAGCCAGTCTGGCCCCACCCTCCCCGCCTCCCCCGCTTGATCGTATGGAATCCTACACTCATTATCTACATAAAACAGGAGAATATGGTGTCGTGTATCAAGTCAGTCACCCCATTGTTTTCATCGAAGGCTTGCCGTCCGTTAAAACACGTGAGGTTGTCCTTTTTGAAAATGGCCAGAAGGGTGAAGTCTTCGGTATTACCCGGGGAAAAGTCGAGGCCAGAATTTTTTCCCATGAACCTATTCAAGTCGGAGCCAAGGTCACCAGAACAGACGAACTTGTATCAATTCCTGTAGGCCCAGAACTCTTAGGTCACACCATTGATCCACTGGGTGTCCCCTTAGACCCGGCAGACCGCTACGTCCAACCAAAACAGTCCAGAAGCCTTGACGCCAAACCCATAGATATTTCCGGCCGTCAAAAGATAGCCACATCCCTATCAACCGGGGTATCCCTCATAGATTTACTCGTCCCTCTAGGACGCGGGCAGCGAGAATTGGTGATTGGCGACAGAAAAACAGGTAAAACCTCTCTTCTTATGACCACCATCAAAACTCAAGTCAACTTGGGTGTCGTAGCTATTTACGCGGCAATTGCCAAGAAAAAAAGTGATATTAAAAAACTACAGGAATTTTTAGCTGTAGAAAAAATCACCGATAAGGTGATTATCATTGCAACCAGTGCCTACGATTCCCCCAGCTTGATCTACCAAACTCCATACTCAGCAATGGCAATTGCGGAATATTTCAGAGATCAGGGAATTCATTCGTTGGTCATTTTAGACGACCTCTCAACTCATGCTAAGTTTTATCGGGAGCTATCTCTTTTAGCCAGACGCTTTCCCGGAAGAGATTCTTATCCTGGCGACATTTTCTATACTCACTCCCGGCTATTGGAAAGGGCGGGTAATTTTAAACACCCTAAAGTCGGTGAAGTCTCAATTACCTGCTTGCCCGTTATAGAAATAATCGAAGGCGACTTAACCGGATACGTTTCAACCAATGTTATGGGTATCACTGACGGCCACATCTATCTGGATAGCAACATCTATTACCAGGGAATGCGTCCGGCAGTTAACATTCCCCTTTCCGTTACTCGTGTTGGTAGACAAACTCTCAACAAGCTGGCCAGGGAAATGAACAAAACTCTCACTGTATTTTTAACTCGTTACGACAAGCTTAAAAATTTATCTCATTTCGGCCAGGAACTAACCAGTGAGGTGAAAAAGAATCTTCTGTTGGGAGATTTAGTCTACAAATTTTTTAACCAGCCATATCAAGAAACTATTCCAAACGTAGTTCAGTTAGTCCTCATGTCCATGATCCTTCAAGACCTCATCGACAATAAACAAATGATGGATCAAACCAAAAAGGGTATGATTAAAGCTTGTGCCGAGCCGGAAACCAAAAAGTTTTTTGACAGTCTGATGAAGACCAACGACCTTAAAGGTTTCAACCAAAATATCCTAAATAGTAAAGACCAATTAATTGCTTTCTCAAAACTTACTTAAATGATTCAAGGAAAAGTTATTCTGGAGGAACTTCAGGCTCTTAACAGCTTGAAAGAACTCGCCCAAAGCTACGAAGAAATTGCCGTAGTCAGAATGCAAAAAATCAAAGACTCGGTTATTCATACCAGAGATTTTTTGTCAGACCTTTCCGATGTTTTTGTTGACCTCAAAGCCTCATATTTAAGAGAGTTCAAGGATCTACTTTCCCGCAGAAAAGTAGGCAACCAAACACTGTTGCCTAGCTTGCAAAAAACCGGTAAAACGCTCTTGGTATATTTATCCTCAAACGGAAAACTTTATGGCTCCGTCACCCAAAAAACTTACCGGTTATTTATAGACGACATCAGACGGAATAAACTTGGTGAATCAGATCTCTTAATTATCGGTCGGGCCGGAAAGGAAATGTTTGAAAATGCCCAAACCGGAAAGCAGTTTGAATACTTTGAAATGCCCGATACCAATGTCGAAATAGAACACATCAGACAATTAATAAAAAGGTTTCTGCAATACGAAAAAGTATATGTCTACTATGGAAAATTCAACAATGTTGTTCGCCAAAATCCCATAGCAACAAGCATCACCGGTGAAGACATCTTTGAAACTGAAATAGCTTCTCCCACCCGCAGAGAAGATCGCTTCATTTTTGAACCGTCTTTGGAAAGACTTTTCAATTTCTTTGAATCCCAAATCATGGCCAACTTGTTCAGCCAAACTCTTTTAGAAAATCAGCTTGCCCGTCACGCCTCCCGCGTCAATGCCATGGAAGAAGCTCTCATCCACATTGAAGAAGAGGGCAAGAAGCTCCTTCGCCAAAAAACCCGCTTCAAACACATGCTTCAAAATCGCAAACAATTAGAAACCGTTTCCGGATCCGTATTGTGGGGGTAAATTAACCATGCTTACAGGAAAAGTTATCAGCATCAAAGGACAAGTAGTAGAAGTCGAATTTGCGGAAAAAAAGCCTAAAATTTTTGATGTCTTAATAGCCAAAGACGACCCCTCAGTCAAAATGGAAGTTTATACTTCAGCCTCTCCCAACAGCTTCTATTGTTTAGTTCTCACCGATGCCGGAAGTCTTCACCATAGCTCACTTGTCTATAGTACCGGACAGCCAATTTTAATTCCGGTAGGAAAAGAAATGTTAGGCCGCGTCATTACCACTCTGGGTGAACCAGTCGATGGCCAAGGTCAGATATTTGCCAAAGAAAACCGACCAATAATCGCAAAAGACGTAAGTTTTGATCAAGTTAATATTCCCAAAGAAGTGCTGGAAACCGGAATTAAATCAGTCGACTTTTTTACCCCTATCGTTAAGGGAGGAAAAGTTGGATTATTTGGGGGAGCTGGCGTCGGTAAAACTGTTATTCTTTCCGAAATAATTCACAACATCGTTATTCTCCACCCCGAGAAAAATGTTTCTGTTTTTGCTGGTGTCGGAGAACGTACTCGTGAAGGTGAAGAGCTCTACCAGTCCCTGATAGATAGCAAAGTCATGCAAGGTGTCACACTAATCTACGGTAGCATGGGCGAAAATCCAGCCATTAGGTTTAGAACTGCCTTCACTGGCGTCACTTTGGCAGAACATTTCCGCGACAATATGGGCAAAGACGTTTTGTTCTTCATCGACAACGTATTCCGTTTTGCCCAATCCGGCTATGAACTATCTACGCTTATGAATGCCATCCCGTCGGAAGGTGGATACCAAGCCACACTTACTTCAGAAATGGCCTCCTTCCATGAACGCCTTGTATCTACTCACAAAAATGCCATTACCACTTTCGAAGCCATTTACGTTCCCGCCGACGACTTAACAGATAGTGGTGTCCAGGCAGTATTCCCGTATCTCGATTCAGGCATTATTCTTTCCCGCAACATCTATCAGGAAGGCCGTTTCCCGGCTGTCGATATCCTTGCTTCAAATTCCTCCGCCCTCAATCCGGACACTGTAGGTCAGGAACATTACGAAACTGCCATTGAAGCCCAAACATTACTCAAAAAAGCTATGGCCCTGGACAGAATTGTCGCCCTCATCGGAGAATCGGAATTGTCCAGTGAGGATCAAACTATCTACAAACGGGCCAAAATGGTAAAAAATTACATGACACAAAATTTTACCGTAGTAGAAGCCCAAACTGAAAAAAAAGGCGTCCAGGTGTCAATAGGTGACGTCGTTTCCGACATCAAAAGCATCCTAAATGGAAAAGTTGATCTCCTGCAACCCGAAGATCTTCTTTATATTGGAACCCTCAAAGACATCGAATCCATCCTTGCCAGCAAACAAGGACCATCAGTAACCGACGCTTCCGTAAACACCTCACCTACTATAAGTCAAAATGACACCAATAAAAGTTAGAATTCTCGACACCAAATCGCTCATATTTGAAGGCGAAGTGGATCGGATAAGCTCTACCAATGAAGTTGGTCCGTTTGATATCTATCCCACCCACGCCAACTTCATTTCCATTATCAAAAAGAGCCTCGTTTTGTATAACAGAGGTAAAAAGATTAAAGAGATAAATTTTGCCCAGGCGATACTAAAAGTTAAGCAGGACAATGTGGGAATTTATCTTGGACTAGAAGAGCTTATCCTCGAAGAAAAGCCCACAATAAATACCTAACAGTTACAAGACAAGAAATTGCACATAAAAAACTTTTTGTGTTCAGTTATAAATCCTGTCTTTAAAAATATTTGAAGCTAATTTTAAAATATGAACAATTTTAATACTCACATTTGATTATTACCTCTTTTAACCACTTGTTGGCAACTTTAGTTTTTCATTTTTCTCATCAAAATGTTGAGAAACACACAGCCAATCAATCAGTGTCAGAATTGTTCGTCATGTTTTACAAAAAAGTATTTTTAATAAAAACCAATTAGCACTTAACCTTCACCCAAGCACCCGAAAGTCACAAGCACCATAAATCAACCCAAAAAAGCATACTACCGTTGTTACCATTGAAATCAACTGCTTCTTTAAATCGGTCCAAGATCTATTTTTAATAACCCACTCTCAACTAATTCCGCCTCAACCGTCATTAAGCTCATCATAATATAGTTGATATACTTTGATATAAAATTACACAAAAACTGATCTACTTAGATACACAAACCTATCTTTTGTTCAATAAATTACACATGTTACATTTCGTTACACTTTGAAGTCTTGCTACTATGTATAAGAAGATCTATATATTAATAAGAGATTATTTTGAAGCTAAAAACCCGACCCCTAATGGAATCCTCCCTGCCCCTCCCCAATCCTCCTTCCAAAATAATACCCATAAAATATGCGGCTCAATTGTTGTCGGTTACCATCCCAACCTTACTTGAATGGAACGAGTTCAACATCCTCAAACCAACCATTACTCAGACCGGCGAGGTCGGTTATCGTGAAGAACAAATCAGCCAATTCCTAGCCATAAAACAACGCTCCCAAGGCGTCCAAGAGTCCCCAATAAACACCCCCCCTTCCACTCCTGCGTCTGCATCCATTAATCAAACTGAAACTTTTAGTCCCATCTTGACCGTTAGTCAGCCTCCAATGGCCTCTCTTTTCCTGGCTTTTTTCTTATCTTTCGTCACCACCGTTTTCTCACTAATGTTCATCCTCAACTTTCTACCCAACAGCGCAACAGATAAAAAAGCAACTTTAGCTTCACCGATCAGCAAATCTAGTATTTCCGAATCAACTACTCCCTTCTCCCCGATACATCTGCAGCCCCAAGCTAACCCAAACCGTCCCATGAGTGACGAAAATGTTTCTGGCCCCGAAAATGGACTCGCCGCACTTACTGAATTCCCCGACAATCCATCAGGAAATGTCGCCGGAGCACAGACGACAAACACCATATCCCATCTCGATTTTGATTCAAACTCTAACAGTATCGGTATCGGCGCTTATGCCGAGACGGTCAATTTCGCTTCCGCTAAAGATACCTCCGATTCCGTCTTTGACCACGACGGCAATATTAAAGGCAATGCCCCAAACACTGGAATGCTAGCAGCCGCCATCTTCACAAATCCAATCGGTCAATCAAGTAGTCTGGCAAACCAAACATTTGGTCTGAACTTACTACTGGTAGTTTTAGCCCTGGGTTTATTAACAACCCCCTTTATCCTCAAAAAACAACCGGCCTACCTTACCCCACCCGTAATGCCTGGACTGTTAGTATCAAACCCTCATTCCTTGGAGCAAAAAGTTCTCGAGGTAAATCAAAAAACTGACGGAACCGTCATTCTGCATTTCCAGGGACAAGAATACAAAGTCTGCAAACCTGAATTGGATAGTGAGTCAGACCAATTTATCGAGCGGCTCATGAAGCTGGTTACTCCTGGTGTCAAAGAAATCGATTACGATGCCCTAAAAGACGAAGAAATCAAACTCAGCACTCCGCTAAGCAAAATTGTCACTCGACTTGGTTTCGTTGGTATTAAACGGGATTTATTTTTTCCCCGCACCTCCAAAAACCGGGTTCTTTTCCGACCTTACATCACCTCGACGGACTTAGCCTCTATGAACTTAAGCCCCAGTCAAATCTCACGAGAGTTTTTAAGCAGTAATTAAAGCCAATCTCCAGGACCACTCAGGTCTGCCCAAGATCGTTGGTGTCTCACATCACTCCCTTCGCGCATAGCTAGACTAATCTAATTCTAATAAGCAATCTGCAAAACTAAAACTCATGCCTCATTTACGCTCAGACAGCCAAACCAAAATCATACCCCTGGCCTCAGCCGCCGAAACCTTGGGTGTTTCCGTCGATACCCTCAAAGACTGGCACCAAAACGACATTCTCCGTTTTTCAGAAGCCAGCGATGGCTCCATCGGCTACACACCTGAGCAATTGGAATTATTCGCTTTGATCCAAAAAAACATTCCATCCTCCCTTAAAACTGGCGCCAGAAATGAAACGCCCAGCGTATCTAAAAAAATCATCAATTGGCTTGGTGAAGAATTTTACCAAGACGAGTCCATTGGGGATTATCTCAAATCCCAAATCAAACAATCTCTGACTTTTGCCTATACTCCATCCTTCAAATCCCCTAACAAAAAGGCTCTGGCCATTTTCGTCTTAATCATATCCTTTCTCGGTCTGGCTTCATTTACACAAGCCTCCAGAATCAAGTATTTTGGAGGCAGGATCGCCCTTGCCTTTCAAGGTATCGGCCAAGACTATTCCGAACAAAAGGTTCTCGGTACACAAACCAGTAAAATTCAACTCACTGGAAATATTATCTTCACTCTTCCTCTGGTCACCAAACAAAGTGTTGCCATAGGTGAAAATTTAAGCGTCGCTGGTGAAGGAGTTTTTACAGGCAACATCACCGCCCCCAATATTCTCTACGGCGTCAAGGCCGGAAATCATATCTCCATTACCGACGTCGCAAGCCAGCAGCCCACCATTTCTGTCGATCTTCCGCTCCTGGTTAGTTCTTTCCAGGGGGAATATGGTGACGTAGTCTTAACTGCCGGCAGTGATATTTCCATTAGCGGCACCACCATTTCCAACACCTCCACGCTATCCACCGTCGTTGGCCGAGGGCACTGTAGTAACTGTCTAACCGACGCTGATATCAGCAACAGTCTGACCCTCGATAGCAGTGCCAATGTGTCCGGAACCGCTATTAAAACCGGGCTTGTCTCCACCGCTGTCGGAGGCACTGGCCTAACTACCTACACAGCCGGGGACATTATCTACGCATCAGGCTCCAGTCAATTAGCAACCAGGTCAATTGGCTCAGAAGACGGTCAAATTCTGCAAGTGCTAAACGGTCTGCCTTCCTGGAGCACCCTTCCGCTTAATGCCTCTGGATCTGGAGCCACGACTTCCGGCGCTAATCTTGTTGGTGTTTATGACAACCTAAACAACTCCACTGCCACCAACCTCCAAACCATTCTCAGTGATTTTGATTCTGCCATCACTTCGGCCGGAGTTTCTCCGTTTTCAGTCGCAACCGACGTAACTTACGGAGATTATATCTACCCCACTACCAGCTCCAATGATTTTACTTTGGGCGGAGACGGTACTCCCGACGGGTCTACTCTCTTTTTTAATACCACTACCGCCAACCTTCAATTAGGCACAAACAACAGCGGGTCAGGCGGACTTGATGGTACACTAACACTTCTTTCATCTGGAAACGGTGTTACCGATGCCAGTTTAACTACCAACTCCACCGGAGATTTACTAATTCCTGACAGCAACGTCGGCATCGGAGCTGCTCCATCAGATTTAGACGCTGACAACAATCCCTTCAAACTGGAAGTTGCCGGCAGCATTGGTCCAAATGTTGATGGTGCCTACGACTTAGGGTCACCTACCAGACAGTATCGAAACCTATACCTGACAGGGCAAACCACTTCTGGTGGAAATATTACCATTGCCAACTCAAACCCTTCTTTAACCTTGATCGACACTGACGCGGGGGGTGAACAGTACCAAATGAGTGTTGATGGAGAAATCCTCACCATCACCAACAACACCTCAGGTGAAGATGTCCTGGTCACCACCGTAGACGGAGATGTCGATCTGGCTGGTGGATCTGCCAACACCGGTTGCACTGTCGACAATTCAACTGGTGATCTAAACTGCTCCGGAACTGCCACCCTCACTGCACTTAACGCTATTGGGGTCGTTATAAACGACGCCTCAGGCGTACTTTCAACCGAAGCTCAACTCAATGTTTCCCGTGGCGGCACTGGAATCGACTCCTCAGCAGCAGCTGACGGATCACTTCTCATAGGCAACGGTACCGGATTCACTCTGTCAACCATTACCGGAACCGCCAACCAGGTAAACGTCACCAACGCAGCTGGCAGCATCACCCTATCCACTCCGCAAGACATCGCCACAACCTCAGCTCCTTCATTTGCCTCACTTAACTTAACCAGCGTTAATAATCAATTAACTCTCGGCGCGACAGGCCAAACGACTTTGATTTCTGCCAATGCCCAAGCAGCGCCTAGAACAATCACTATTCCCACCGTCACCGCTTCTGATGATTTTATTTTGGCCAACGCCACCCAAACCTTGGACAATAAAACCATTGGCTCAACTGGCCTAATTTTCTCTGCAGCCGCAACAGATATCTCATCCGTCACCAACGAAGATCTCACGCTCATTGCTGCCGGTACTGGTCAGATTATTCTCAATGACACAGTTCAACTTGGCGATTTCCCTGCTTCAGTGCCCACGGCAGTCTCTGTCTGTCGCGACAGCGTCACAAATCAGCTAGTCCAATGCCCCGCCAATGCCAACAACACCACTCTCCAGCTGGCCTACGATGCCGGCAACGACATCACTACCACCGACAATCGAGATATTACCTTTAACCTGGCCGACACAACTACAGACTCAATTTTTTCAATCACCACATCAGCTGGGGCCTCAGGTTATACCCAATTATCTCTTTCAGACGGATCGAATGCCACTCCACCATCACAACTGTTACTGCTAGAAAATCTAGATACAAACGAATCCCTTTCGTCCGGCATATTAGTCCAATCAGCAGCCGGAGGTTTAACCACAGCCATCGATCTCTCGGATTCCGAAATAGTTACCGCTCTTTCACTGGGGGCAAACGATATAACTGCTACAAACTATTCAATTACTGGGTCAAGTGGAACAATAACCACAGCTGGAGATCTTGCAGTAAATGGCGGTGACTTAACTACCAATCAGACTACCTTCAACCTGTTAAACACTACCGCCACCACTTTAAATATCGGTGGTGATGCCACAG
>Ga0156507_123_pt1 | contig 27031 bp, 26 predicted proteins | sample RifOxyB1_FD_110654 | JGI IMG/M metagenome (GOLD analysis project Ga0156507, IMG submission 110654) | Candidatus Amesbacteria bacterium RIFOXYB1_FULL_44_23
AGAAGAATTGGGAGTATTAGTATAGAATGTGTCAGCATGAACGCGAAGCAAAAAACTGAGAGTAATAAACAAAATGGGGGAAAGAGAAAACTACCGATTAAGGGAGTCATAATTCAGATGCGGTTTGATTTCCAAAAATTGCTGTGGGTACTGGTAGTTCTTTTGATGGGGTTGTCACTGCTGGAACTGTGGAATAGTGGGGAACAGGCAAGCCATGAAGTGCAGCTGTCACAGATGTTGGAGGACATAAAACAGGGCAAGATTAATAAAGTCGAGGTATACACCGACAAATTGGCCTTGTTTTATACCGACAAAGAAGGAGAAATATTTACTTCGCGAAAAGAATTGAATGAAAGCTTCACAGAAATATTAGACAGAGCAAACATTGATCCGACCAAAATTAATTATGTGATTAAGGACCAAACATTGGGTCAATTGGTAGCGGCCGTATTGCCGTCGGTTATTGGTACCGGAGTAGTCCTGTTGGTGCTTTTGTACATGTTTCGCCAGGCAAGAGGAGCTCAGGATTCAGTATTTTCGTTTGGTCAATCTCGGGCAAAACTGTTTGACAAAGGCAAGCAGTCGGTAACTTTTAACGATGTAGCCGGAGTGGATGAAGCCAAAAGAGAATTGGAAGAAGTGGTGGACTTTTTGAAGAATCCGGCAAAATACAAGGCAGTGGGAGCCAGAACTCCCAAAGGAGTACTTTTGGTGGGACCTTCCGGAGTAGGAAAAACTTTGTTGGCCAGAGCGGTGGCAGGTGAAGCGGCGGTGCCGTTTTATTCGATGGCGGGATCAGAGTTTATGGAAATGCTGGTGGGTGTCGGGTCGGCCCGGGTGCGGGATTTGTTTGCGACAGCTAAGAAGGCGGCTCCGTGCATTATTTTTATTGATGAAATCGATGCAATCGGCAGACAGAGGGGATTCGGAATTATGGGGGGGCACGATGAAAGGGAGCAAACACTGAATCAAATTTTGGTAGAGATGGATGGGTTTACCCAGAACGATAATGTGGTAGTACTGGCGGCGACCAACAGGGGAGACCTGCTTGATCCGGCTCTACTTCGTCCAGGTCGATTTGACAGAAGAGTGGTGGTGGATTTGCCAGACATTGAAGGGAGAAAGGCAATTCTACTTATCTACGCTAAAAACAAACCCATTGAAAAAGGGACCAACTGGGAAGCAGTTGCAAAAAGAACAGTAGGTTTTTCCGGTGCGGATTTGGAAAATATGCTTAACGAGGCAGCTATTGATGTAGCCAGACAAGGTCATAAAGAAATAACCATGAAAGACGTCGAAGAGGCGGCGACAAAGGTGAAGCTGGGGCCGCAAAAGAAACGGATCCAAACCGAGGAAGACCGGAGAATGACCGCATATCACGAAGTAGGACACGCGATAGTCAACTGGGCCCAACCGGGTTTAGATCCAGTACACAGAATTTCCATTGTGTCTCGGGGAATGACACTTGGACATACGCTGGTTCCACCGGCGGCTGATCGGGTGCATGAGACTAAAAAACGGTTGATTGCCCAAATAGCCATGGCTTTGGGAGGACGAGCGGCTGAAGAGATGGTGTTTGATGAAATGACTACCGGTGCGTCTTCAGATATTGATCATGCGACAAGTATTGCCAGAAATATGGTGATGGAATTTGGCATGAGCGAATTGGGTCCGGTTAACTATGGACCAGAAAGAGATGTAGCGGAGTGGGGAAAGATGTATTACGAACAGCAACAGATTTCCCAGGATATGCAGGCAAAAATTGATGTTGAGGTGAAGCGGTTGGTGGATGAGGGGTACACTCAGGCGGTAAAGATCTTGAAAAAATACCGCAAAAAAATGGATGAAGTGTCGGCTAAAATTTTGGAGATTGAGAACATGGATGGCGATGAGTTTGCGGAAATGATGAAGAGTTGAAATATAACCTATAGGTTGCTCTAACGTGCTTTGGATGATGAATAGAGAGCCAATTATGGCAACAAGATACGAAGATGTCAGGCCAAATTGCGGTGACTGATGTAATTTACAGGAAGGGATAAAAAAGGTTGAATAAAGTCCTATAGTGATGTAGAATGAGGGGATGGAGACGATCGAGAAAAAATATTGTCCCGAAGACTTAGTAAAGCTTGGGGTGAAGGAGGTTTGTGTGATAATTCCGGCCCACAACAGTGAACGTCGTATTAGGGGAGTATTGGCCAATTTGGCAGCCCAACCCCTGCCAGAGGAGGTGAGATTACGGGTACTGGTATGTGCAAATGCCTGTAGGGACGATACGGCTGGCCAAGCTAGTTTGGGATTGGATGCGTTGTGTGAAGCCAGAAGGGGAACGGAGACCCGCTTGATTGAAACGGAAGTTTCGGGGCAGGCTAATGCATTGAATGTCTTGGTTCAGGCTGCTGGGGAGCCTGGGGTGGTAATTGAGCTGCAGGATGATGTGTATCCGAGCAAGGGGGCTCTTGTAAATTTGGTGGCCGCGATGGCAGAGAGGCCAGATTTGGGAGCTGTTTCCGTGACGAATATGCCGATACCCGAACACAAGGGAAGGGATGGATCCTGGTGTGCGAAAGTGGCTTACAGGCTAAGGACTAAGGACAATTTCTCTAAAACTGGTCTTGTGGACAGGTTTGCGGCGTTTAGGCCAAAGGTGATAGGTAAGTTTCCTGATTTGGTGTCGGTGGATTGTTTCATGGCCATGAGAAGCTTGGATCAAGCTGGCGGATATGGGGTCATTCAGCCGGAGGTGGCGGAGGTTTTTTATCGGTTGCCAAAGACCATGGGTGATTTACTGGATCAACAAGATATGTATGTAAAAGGCACTTTGCAGGCTAGGCAGTGGTGGAGGAACAATGTGAGACCGGTGCATGAGGATTTGAGAAAAAACAAATTGAAAGCCGCGATGGATGGAATGATGAAGACGATGGCCGATAAAGAATTAAGTTTAGACGAGAAGTTGGGTGTGGTGGCGCTGATTTTTTACGGAAGACTGGTATCAAGGCTAAAAAACCGACTTGATCCATATCGGTCTGGAGTTAGGAGCAGAATTTGGAGTTCAGTTTAGGGAGGGTAAGGATATAATCAGTGCATGGCGAAGCTGCTGTTAATAGACGGAAATGCGGTATTACATAGGGCGTATTATGCAATGCCGGATTGGAGAAACCGGTCAGGCGAAGCAACTGCCGGAGTATATGGATTCCTGTCGATGCTTCTAAATGCCATCGAGAAATTAGTGCCGACTCATTTGGTGGTGGTGTTTGATACACCGGAGCCGACGTTTAGACACGTAATGTATGTGGGGTATCAGTCGGGAAGGGAAAAGGAAAGACAGGTGTCGGAAGATATTTGGGGACAGGTAGAAAAGCTGAAGTTGGTATTTGAAAAGATGAACGTGCCAGTGTTTACCGTTGCCGGCTTTGAGGCAGATGATGTAATCGGGACATTGGGGGTTCAGGCATCAGCTACTGATGAGTTTGAAGTAGTAATCATTACCGGTGACAGAGATCTGATGCAGCTGGTGAATGACAAAGTTAGTTTGTATATGCCAAAGAAGGGGCTGTCAGATACAGAGTTGGTTGATAAAGGCAGCGTCGTGGAAAGAATGGGGGTTAACCCGGACCAGATAGTTGATTACAAAGCGCTGGTGGGAGATTCTTCAGATAATTATCCCGGAGTGCCGGGAATCGGACCTAAGACTGCTATCGACTTAATTCGGAATTATTCAAGTTTTTCGAATATTTATAATAATTTGGAAAAAATTAAAGAATCGGTCAAATTGAAATTGGCGGATGGGTATGAAGCGGGAAAACTGTCAGAACAATTGGCCACCATCAGAATCGATGTGCCGGTTACATTAAAGACGGATGAGTGCGTATTGCCAACTTCACAAAAAATTACGGAAGTTTTACAGGAGTTGGGGTATAAGAGTTTAATTAAGCGAATTGGAGGAAAAGTATCCGACAAAGATGATAACCAAACTACTCTCTTTGAGTAATCTGGATGTATATAACCAGTGGGTGAGGTTGCAGGTGTATCCGGAAGGAGCGCGAAGATTAGGACACATTCTGGAAACATATATTGAGCCTGTTTGGTTAATAAAGGCACGTGAGTGGATATTTTCCCAAGAATGGTTTTGGCTGGTCATTCTGTTTGTAGGATGGAGATTTGGTTCCCAAATTAAATTTAAGGCAAGAGAGAAAGTGGGTTGGCTAAAGAAATTGTTTTGGCCGATAGTGGCTCTTTTGATATTCAGTTGGAAATTAGCATCAGTGCCGCCGGCGATTTACGTAGATGAGGCGGTGACGGGATATAGCGCTTACAGCGTTTTAATGACGGGAAAGGACGAGTATGGGAAGACTGTGCCCATATTATTTAAGTATTTTGGTTCGTGGCTTCCGGGACTGAATATGTATTATCTGGTGCCATGGATTAAAGTTTTTGGTCTGACGGAATGGGGAGTGAGAATCCCAGCCGTATTATTGGGCGTTTGGTTAATTCTGGTGTTTTATGCGGTTGTGAAACTGAAAACTAAAAGCGAAAAGGCTGCGTTTTGGGGAGCTGGTTTTTTGATAGTTGTGCCCTGGATGGTATTTAACGCCCGGTTGGCTTACGAAGAGATGATAGGGATGATTTTATGGACGGCTGGATGCGGTCTTCTGGGCAGATCAGTTGTTAAGAAGGAGTATCTGAAATGGGGAATACTGGCTCTGTCTTTGTCGACGTACACGGCTCATGTATTTCGTTATTTAACGGTGATAATCATCCCGGTTTGGGCTGTTATTCATGTAAAGGAAGTATGGAATTGGCCCAAAAAAGTGTGGTGGCAAGCTGCAGGAATATTTTTTTCAACCCAACTGTTTAATTTGATGGTAATTAATACGCCGGCTTTTTGGGTGAAGCAGGTGATATATGAAGGAGTTAGTTTATTAAAGATTTGGCAAAATTTTTGGGGACAAATAACGACTTATCTGTCGCCAGTAACGTTGTTTGTAAAAAATCCTGATATTGATATGCAGCATCAAATTCCGCAATCAGGATTGTTTAGTTGGTGGATGGTATGGCCAATATCGGCCGGATTGTGGGGATGGATAACAAAATGGCGGGAAAATAAGTGGTGGTTGGCAATAATGATTGTAAGTATCGTGCCGGCTGCCTTGTCAGGGGAATTTATTTCCGTACAAAGAGCATTACCGTTACTAATTCCATTGAGTATGGTAATGGCTGAAGGGCTAAGTAGTGTGCGAAAACCGATTTTAATCGGGTTGTGGTTATATAGTGCGATATTGGTGGGCAGAAGTTATTTTGTACTGTTGCCCGGGATCAATCAGGAAGCATGGAATTTTGGATATAAGCAACTAGCTGAAGAAACTGTTAAATATCCCCAGACAACTTTTATAGTTGATAACGGCAGAAACACCAGGAATTATATTTTGCCATTGTTTTATCTGGCATATTCGCCTACTAAATTGCAGACAGAGGTGGAGACTAATACCTTATCCAATTATTATTTTTCAGGAAAGACATTTGATGATCATAAATACGGAAACATGGAGTTTAGAGCTATTGAGTGGAAAGCGGATCCTTGTAAAGATCAGATTTTAGTTGGCGATGAACTGTCTATTTCAAAGAATCAGGCAATGGAGCATAAATTGACGTTGGCAGGCGAGGTAAGAAATAAACAAGGAAAGCTGCTTTTGCAGTGGTGGAAAACGAATCCAAAGGAGAAATGCAGTAAAATGCTCTTATGAGAGTAGCTTTGGTACACGACTATTTAAAAGAACCGGGAGGCGCAGAAGCGGTGTTGTTAATGTTAAAGGAAATGTATCCCGAAGCCGATGTGTATACGGCATACAAATTTCCTAAATACTGGGGAAGATTTTATGAAAGGATGAGCAAATGGAAAGTTTTCGAAAGCTGGGGAAAGTATTTACCATTTTTGCCGGGAGCCTTAAGTTACTACACAATTTTGTCACCCTTATTTTTTTGGTACATGGATTTGTCAGATTACGATTTGGTGATCGTGTCACAAGCTGGGGGATATTTTCCAAATGGGGTACGAATCGGAACAAAAACAAAATTAGTGACGTATTGCCATACGCCACCACGTTTTTTGTACGGGTATGATACGGCTTCCAAGGAGAGGTATAAGTGGTACTGGAGACCAATTTCGGAACTGGCTAATCATATTTTGCGAATGGTGGATTTTACATTTGCTCAGAAGCCGCATGTGTTTATTGCGAACTCGAAAAACGTTGCTAACAGAATAAGTAAGTTTTACAGGCGAAAGTCGAGTGTGGTGTATCCGCCCATAGAAATTGCAATGAATAAATTGCATGGTGATCAGGCTCGGGGAGATTACTTTTTAATTATTTCCCGAATTGTGGGAAGCAAAAACATAGAGCTGGCAGTTGAGATGGCTAATAAATACAAACTGAAATTAAAAATTGCCGGCAAACCAATCGGCACCAGCGGAAGAGAAATAGTAAAGAATATTTCAGGGTTAACAGTTGAATATTTAGGAGAAGTAGGTGAAGACGAGAAAATTAAGTTATTAAGTCAGGCCAGAGCGTTTTTGGCTTTGGAAAAGGATGCTGATTTTGGAATGACGGCTGTCGAACCGCAGGTTTATGGGACGCCGGTGATTGCATTTAGAAACGGAGGTTATTTAGAAGCGGTGATAGAAAACAAAACGGGTGTGTTTTTTGATGAACTGACCGCAGAGGGACTAAAGAGGGGAATTGATAAATTTAAGGAACTGAAATGGGACGAGAAAGTAATCAGAAAAAACGCGTTACGGTTTTCGACGGAAAATTTTAAAAAAGGAATCAGGGAGGTAATATCCGGTTTATGAAAATAGGAATTGTTTGTCCGTATGACCTATCAATTCCTGGTGGAGTGCAAAACATTGTGTTTGAGACACATAAGCGGTTGGCCAACCGGGGACATGCGACAACCATAATTTCAGTCGGACCGGAAAAAAAAGTAAATGTTCCCAGATCCGTTTTTTTTGGCAAGGCCATGCCGATTGAGTTTAACGGAGCGATGGCTTCAATGAATTTCGGCAGCTGGGCTACCGATAAACAAGTGTCGTCATACCTTAAGCAGGAAAAGTTTGATGTGGTGTGTATACACGAACCAATTATTCCGTTTTTAAATTGGGAGGTAATGAACGTTCCTGGTTTAGTAAGGGTGGGTTGGTTTCATTCAACTTCATTTGGTGACCCATTACAGTTTCCGATGGGGATTGTGACGGAGCCAATGCAGAATTTGTTGGCACTGGGCTTGCGGGGTAAGATTGCGGCTTCGCCAACAGCAAAACATGTATGGCGACGGGTTTTTACCAAAGGAGGAATAGTAATAAGTGCGGGGGTAGATGTGGCCAGGTTTACTGAGACTTCGACGGCTGATTTGGGGGGACTGGGGAGAATTAAAATTTTGTTTGTGGGCAGGTTGGATATGCGAAAAGGGGTACTGGAGATATTGAGAGCTTTTGGTGAAGTTGTAAAAAGCGTCGATTCGGAATTATGGATAGTGGGAGATGGGCCACAGTTTGAGCAGGCTTGGGAACTCGTGAGAAATACAAAAATCGGCGGCAGAGTAAGATTTGTAGGACGGGTGGCGGAATCGGAACTGGCAGGGTATTTTAAAGCTGCGGATATTTATGCGGCTCCGTCTCTTGGGGGGGAAAGCGTGGGACTGGTACTATTGGAAGCGATGGCTGCTGGAGCTCCGGTTGTGACGTATGCCAATGTGGGGTACAAATATACTTTGACAGGAACTCCATGGTCAGGGCAATTGGTACCGGTGAAGTCATATAAGAAATTGGCGGGAAGTATTATTGAATTGGCTAAATCTGCAGAACTTCGACAAAAAGTGGCCGATTGGCAAAAAGAAAAAGTGAAGGATTTTGATTGGGAGGTAGTAACTGACAAATTTGAAAATTATTTAAATGAAGTGGTAAGTAGCAAAAAATAATATGCCGGAACTACCAGAAATTGAAACAGTAAAGTTACAACTGCAAAAAGTATTAGTGGGTCAGGAACTTATAAATATTAATGTTCTTAATCAGAAAGTAATTCAGGGAGACCTGGATTTAGTTGTTAACAAAACGGTTTTGGGAGTAGAAAGAATGGGTAAAGTGCTGCTAATTAAGTTTGGAGAGAATTTGAAATTAGGATTTCATTTTAAAATGACAGGGCAGCTCATTTATGACAATGGAAAGGAAAGAGTGGTGGGAGGACACCCCACTGAAGACTTTGTAGCAAAAATGCCCAGTAGTCATACACGTGTGATTTTTTCGTTTGAGAAGGGAACATTATTTTTTAATGACCAGAGATTGTTTGGTTGGGTAATGTTAAATCCTAAGTTTGTTGATAAATTAGGACCGGAGCCGTTTGTGATGACTGATGATAAGTTTGTTGAGACATTTAAGAATGTCAGAAAGCCGATTAAAGTGGCGCTGATGGACCAGGAAAGAATATCCGGGGTGGGAAATATATATGCTAACGATGCATGTTGGGAGGCAAGAGTTAATCCCAGTACATTGGCCAAGCAGTTGTCCGCTGAACAATTAATTTTGTTGTTTGAATGCGTTAAAAAAGTTCTGAAAGAAGGAATTATGTATGGTGGGGCAACGGCGGCTGATGCCAAGTATATCGATTTGCACGGATTGGGAGGGCATTACCAAGAGCACTTTCGAGTGTATGACCGGGAAGGATTAAAGTGTTTAAGAAATGATGGGGGAGTTATCAAAAAAATTACCTTAGGCGGAAGAGGAACTTATTTTTGTCCGGTATGTCAAAATAATGAGTGAGGACCAATCATTTGATCTGAGATCAAGAGTGGGGAAGGTGGCTACTGAGGTGGGAATGGAGATATTTGCAGGCGCAAAGCAAACAATAGCGTTACTTGAAGATGTAGGGAAAATATCTGGCAAGCTAAAAACTTCTGAAGGAATGGCGAAAATGGTTGATGAATTGAAAAGACTGGCACGATGGGAATGGCCTGGAATTTCCGAACAGGAAGTGGAATTATCGGTAGAAGACGACTGGTCAGAGAGAGAAGTAGAGCTGATGAGAAAAACAGTTGTGGCTACTGCTAAGTGGATGAACTATACAGATCACGAATTGCCCTTCATATAATTGAAAAATGAACTTGTGCACGATGGGGCTAGAATGCAGGGAAGGATGGTGTGTGATCAGATGGGAAATTGTTTGGGAATAGATTTTCCTCGTTATTTGGATTTAAACCAACCTGATTCAGCATTAGTTTTGGGACTGAGTCATGAAGTGGCGCATTTTATACAGTTGAAATCTGGAGCTAATTTAAAAGAAGCGGCTTCAGTGGAACCTGACACCAGATATTATCCGTGCGAATTAGAAGCGATGAGAGTTGGAAATAACGTAGTCCTGAAGTTATTGGGTGAATATACCGATTTTATTGACGTTCCATCAATTGGAATTGTGGGAGGTTGTTTGCATTCTTTTTCGAATACAGTTTGGTCAAGTGTAGATTTGATGAGAAATTTTTTCCGTCAGCTATTAGTGCAGGAGGTTGGGAGAATTAATTGTGTGATTGAAACAGTGGATAGATAAATTTATCTATTTGGTTAGCTGAAAGTAGTTTCAAATTGTCACCAAGAAAGATTGGGCCGGAAGCGGATTTGATTAGTGATTGGAGGTGAAGTACTTGAGCAGGTGTTAGGCCGTGTGCAGGGTGGCAAATGAAAGCATCCGGATCCAAGTTCCACAAGACTTTTGTTTGTTGACGGAGTTTGAGATTTAAGGTGAGTTGGTTAAGCCGGGAAGTGTGAATTAAGTGGTTTACCGGCCATAAATACTTTAATTGAGGAATGTTAATATCATCACTGATTCGCATGGCATCAACCATACCTACAGCCGGAGCTAAGGGACAGCCGCAAGCAATGGTATAAATTGATGGATGACAGTGGACAGTAGAGAGTAAAGTTTGAAGCAAGTTGTCAGGGACTGCTGAAGTTTTGAATTCAGGATTGAAATGGCCGGCATAAAGAAAATCCAGCTTGAATAATTCAAAACCACAATCGGATAAATAATCCACGACAGAATTTAAATATTTGGTGACTTTGGGATTTTGTAGGTCTAAAACGTGACGTTTGGGATATATGAGGACATCCAAGGGACTGACTTTGGTGGCCTCCAAATTGGGGATAAACCAAGTTGGATATTTGCGATACAGATCTGAAGTAGAAGTTGCTAACAACGGTGCAAACCAAATGCCAGCTTTTAAGCCCAACTTGTGAATTTCTTTGACCAGCCATTTTGGGTTGTGAGGAAACTTTTTAGAGTTGGGGGTAAGCCAATCGCCCCAAGTGCACCAACCCGAGTCTATGAGAATGTATTCGAGGGGAAATTGCTTTTTGTTTTGCGCAATAAACCTGGCTTGGTCCAGAATTGTGTTTTCTGAAATATTGTTGCCAAACCAGTGCCAGCTGCACCAGCCTCGGGGAGGGGGTTTGTGGTTTACGGTGGGAATTTTATGAAATGGGACGGTGATTACATTTTGTCCAAAGGGTGAGGAGTAGCGAAGCGGAAGTTTGCGATTGGGACTGTTGCAGTCTGACCATGACTGCCAACCAATGAGGTTAATATCAGTCATGGCCTTTGATTACTTCATTTGGTCCGGGTATGTGGATTCTACTTAGTATTTCACGGGGTATGGGATTGGATGTGAGGTATTGGATAACTGATTGGCTGAAGTCCTTTCTTTTGGAAAGTCCCTCATTTGATTTAGCTGCTATTTGTCTGTCTTTACTGCGGGTTAGAGCTGGAAGGTTGGAATACACTGGATCATCAATCATCTTATTAATAAAATCCGTAAATTGCCATCTCCATCTGGTAACAAAGTTGTCGGGTTCAGTTCGATGTTTGTTGGCCGTTTGTTCATCTTCGATGGGGAGACGATAGCCGAGATATTGTGAGTCTCTGGAGGATCGGAAAAACGACCCCAAATGGTCGATGTAGATTTCGACACCATCACCCGTAACTGCTGCCATTGCGGGGATAATATAAGCCGAGTGGAAAAGATGCTCTTCAGAATCATCTCTGACTTTTTTTGAAAATTCTAGCGGAACAATGTCATACATCGGGTCCGGTTGAAGTTTGGCGATGGAAAGACAGATCCGAGAGATCTTGCCATCTTCGGACAGCTGACGAACTAATTTTAAGCTTTCTGGTGACAGGGCAGCATCGGGCAAATATAAAGTTCCCGGTTCTGTTTCGTCTTTCTGGATAAGTAATGCTTGATTGTATTCGAGGGTCATGTGGGGAATTTCGTATGAAGTGATGCGACAGTTTCCTATCTGGGTTTTGTGCATTTCTAATCCATAGTGTTCATCGAAACTGTTTTCCCGGGGATTGTATGGAGATAATGATTTGATTTTTTTAATTAAATTTTCCGGCAGTGTAGGGCGATTTTGGTTTGTTGAATCGACTTCTGGAATATTGTAGTATTTGGCCACTTCACGTACGAAACCTAACGGAACAATTATTTGTAAATTAGGGTTATTTTTGACTGATTGATCAAGAAATTCGACGTTGAAATGATCTGGGTCCAGATGAGAAACGCTTATAGCATTTATTTGGGGGGCAATTTGGGCTGCGGCTTCGATTGGCGATACAGGTTGGCCGTGAACATCCACAAACATTGACCAATCCTGCTGTGATCTGGGTTCTTTGGTTACCAATTGTTGAAAAGGTTTGAGAACCTTGAGAATAGGTGGAAGTTGTTTGTCTTTGTCAGCCTGATTAGCCATTAAAGCGTCTTTTAATGAAGTCGGATACACATCAATAGGGTCTCCGGTTTTTTTATTAGTGACCAATATTCCCTCAGGGGATAAATCGCAAAGTATCTTTTGGTCACCTTCGCAGATGATTACTGCGGTGTGGCTAAGAAACAATAGATCTCCATTTTCCAATTTTTTTATTTTATCAACCGTTTCTGCTAGTGGTAAACGATCGGGTTTGAAAGGAATTCGTTCAATTTTGCCAGGAGGGGCACCTTCACTGTCCATTTGGTTATTGTAGCAAATTCAGGTATGTAGATTCGTAACTTTTGATAATCATGCTTGTTTCGTGGGTTAACGAAAGAAGACGACTATTTTTTCCGAATGCGGTCAGTTTTTGGTGACTGGCTAATATTTTATTAATGGTATCGGCTAGATTGCGGGGATCTTTGGGGGTGAATAATAACCCGTTTGGGTGAGTTGGACTGATTAATTCAGGAAGGGCTGCGGCATTCGCTAAGACCAATGGTAATCCGGACGCAGCAGCTTCGAGAGAAACGATACTTTGGGCTTCGGCGGTGCTGGGCATGACAAAAATTGAAGCTTGCTGGTAAATTTTTGGTTTTTCGGTTTCGGGAACATAACCTAAAAATTTGATTTGATTATTCAACTGTAATTTTTCTGCAAGGTTTTTTAGATAGCTTTCCGCTTTGCCTGATCCGGCAAACCAAATTTCGTAACCATTGCTTATATGTTTGGCTGCTTGAATTAACGTATCCAGGTTTTTGTCAAAATCCAGGCGACCAAAATACAATATCGAGCCCCGTTTATTTATTTGTTTTCCTGGGGGTCGGAATCTTTTTGTATCTACGCCGTTACTTATGACAGAAATAGGGGTTTTAAGACCATATTTTCTCAACAAGCTTTCCATGGCATGGGTGGGGGTGATTACTTCTTGGGATTGATTGTAGAGACTCACGACCGAGCTCATTACCAGCCAAGTTACCAAAGGCTTAACAATCTCTGGATGGATTTGATTGGTGATAAATTCCGGAGGGAAATGATGAGCGCAAACAAGAGGTCTTTTTTGCATTTTAGAATACAGTTTGATTGAAGAAAAAATGTGAAGCTGTGGCTCTTGAAGGTGGATGATGTCTGGTTTAACTTCAGAGAGAGCTTTGAAAAAATAAACGGGGGAAGGAGTGAACAGGCGATGAGTTTTTTTAAATGGATTAGTCAGCGATGGGACAAAGTGAAAATATAGTTTTGGTGAAACTAAAGGGTGTGAACGAACTTGTTGTTCGGGATATTCAGGAAGAAAGACGTGAATTTCGTGGCCCAAGTCAGCCAGTCCGGAAGTGATGGTGGCTGCGTTTATACCCACACCGCTGGTGTATGGAGGAAAGGAAGAGGTGATAAAAGCTAGGCGCACAGCTATAATTGTACCGCATGAATGAGAGGGATGGATATAATATTGAAACATCAGTAGCTGAGATGGGCCATGATCCAATTGCCATGACGGCAAGAAAGGCGTTGGATGCACTGAGATCAGAAAGAACATCTGATCCGAAAATGATCACGATTGAGGTTTTTCAGGGTTGGGTCAGATCTGATCCAAAAATGCCTGATCAGAAGTTGGTTCTGACCTGCCCGGATTATAAAAGTGCCAGGAGGTTGAGGGATAAATTAATTGATCCAGATGTTTCAATTGTAGTGGCACATCCCCATAATTTGCCTTTTGGACAATCAGAAAAAATTGGTGGGGTAGTGGATGCGCATGAAGCTTCGCATGTGGGCTATGATGCGGATGGGGTGGTGACAGGAGAAATAAGTACTAAAGTGTCAAAAACCACAGGTATGGCACACTATGGAGATGTGGGAGATAGGTTGCGGGATCTGGCTAAAGAGGTGGGGGTGCTTTTGGGCGTGCCAAATGTTTCCAGGCCGGAGTATTTGACAGCTGAAGATCATGAAGCCATGAAAAAAGTGCTGACGGAAACGTTGGCCAATAGGGCAAATTTGATGGGAGAAATGGGAGTTTTGGTGGCATCTTTTGCGGCTGCGGGAGAGAGTAATCGACCAGAAGAAGGTGTGTATGCGATTCACCACGTGGAGGGGGAAATTGTGTTGAATAAAAAAGAAATCGAGGAAGTAATGAATGCGGCTGGGTTGAAAGTTTTGGAAATGAATCCGGGAATGGCACCAAAAACTCAGATGGTGGCTGCAGTGAGCGCATTTAAGGCAGTATTGATGACTTCTTTGGGGGGAGACAAGTTTAAACAAGTAATGGTAGATACAATAATTCCGGCTGCTCACAAAGCGCTGGGAATTTTGGATAAAATTTTGCCCAATAAACAAAATCAGGAGAAAGAAGTCTTGAGGGCGGCCGGGATAGGGAGCAGATTTGAAGGTGAGCCTGATAGATATGTGGTGGTAGCTAGAAAAATGAGCCATGAAGATTGATAAATTGGAGCTGAAAAATTTTAGGAATCATGACAAAAGAGCATTTAGTTTTGGGGATAAGACGGTGATTGTGGGGGAGAACGGAAGCGGGAAGAGTAACATTTTGGAAGCCATTTACTTACTGGCTACCGGAAAAAGTTTCAGAGCAGATACTGATTTGGAAATGGTAAATTATGAAAGACAGTTTTTTAGGGTTGACGGGAAAATTAAGGACAATGGTGACTTGGGAGTACTTTTGAATGAGGGGAGGAAAAAATTTGAGGTGAACGGAATATCAAAGCGAATGATGGATTTTGCGGGGAGATTAAAGGCGGTTTTGTTTGGACCGACGGATTTGGATTTGATAACCGGAAGCCCGTCTATTAGACGGAGATATCTGGATTTTGTGATTATGCAAACGGACAGGGAGTATCGCAGAAGCCTGATAAGTTATGAAAAAGGTTTACGGCAAAGAAACAAGATTTTGGAAAATATCAGGGAAGGATTAGCCGAGCGAAATCAGTTATGGTTTTGGGATAGATTACTGATTAAGGAAGGGGGATACATTACACAAAAGAGAGAGGAATATTTAGATAAAGCAAATAAAAGCGGAACTCGATACAAAGCTGTATATGATAAGAGCGTTATTTCAGAGAGCAGATTAAAGCAGTATGAAGTGGAGGAAGTGGGGGCTGCGGTAACTTTGGTGGGACCTCACCGGGATGATTTTACAGTTGAGATGAGTGCAAAAGATATTTCAAAATACGGCTCAAGGGGAGAGCAGAGAATGGCAGTGATGTGGCTGAAGAAAAATGAATCGGAATATTTAGTTACAGACGAAGGGGTTCCGGTTTGGCTGTTGGACGATATCTTTTCAGAGCTTGACCACCACCACCGGGAAGAAGTAGAAAAGGAAGTAGAACGGCAGATTAAGAAAGGCGGACAAATAATTATGACGACTGCCGATCCGCATGTAGTGCCTAAGGGTTGGGATATAATTGAAATGTGATTAGTTTTTCAAAGGAGGATTTAAAAAAGCTGTGGAAGCCGAAAAGCGATTCTTCCGGTGAGGATAACGGACAGGTAACGATAATCGGAGGATCGAGCTTGTTTCATGGAGCTCCGCTTTTGGCGATTAAGGCCGCCAGTAGGATGGTCGACATGGTATTTTTTTCCAGTCCTGAACCGGAAATGGGGGAAATATCCAAGTTTAAATCCGAACTGTCGTCGTTTATCTGGGTGCCGTGGACAGAAGTCGAAGAGTATGTGAGAAAATCGGATGCGGTGTTGATTGGGCCAGGGTTAATGAGGTTTCACAAAGAAAATGGTAGAGCAGAGGTTTTACGAAGTATTAAGGAAGACGGGGTGTTTGATGATAAAGGTACGGAAACGAGAAGTATTACCAAGTATTTATTGCAAAAATATCCGGATAAAAAATGGGTGATCGACGGGGGAAGTTTACAAGTATTGGACTCTTTGTGGATTCCCAATGGATCCGTGCTGACACCCAATAAAAAGGAATTGGAGATATTGTTTAAGTTGCAGAATAATAGTGTGGAAAAGATTGAGGAGGTGGCGAAAGAATTTAATTGTGTGATCTGTGATAAAGGACCGACGTCTTACGTAACAGATGGGCAGACGACTTACGAAATAACCGGAGGAAATGCCGGACTAACTAAAGGAGGGACTGGAGACACATTAGCAGGAATGACGGTGGGTCTTTTGGCTAAAAATAGTTCTTTGCTTTCAGCCGCTGCAGCAGCGTTTGTGGTAAAAAAGACAGCTGAAGCATTGTATGAGAAAGTGGGGTACAATTTTAATGCCGATGATGTGGCTGATGAGGTATTTGCTACTCTTTTTAAACTGGCGAAAGAATCTGATAGCAAACAGTAGATTGAAAAAGGGGAATGATGATGTATGATTTTTCGGTATGAAAACGGTCTTTGATGTGGTTGTGGTGGGGGCAGGTCCGGCGGGGATATTTGCGACTCTGGAACTTTTGAAGCTTAAGCCAAGGTGGAAAATTGCCCTGTTGGATATGGGTAACAGTTTGACTAAAAGGAAGAAAAGCGAAGTCATGAGTGGTTTTGGAGGAGCAGGAACATATTCTGACGGGAAACTGCAATTTACTCCTAAGTTGTCCCATGAGCGGACGTTTCATTTAATTACTCCGGATAATTATCAAAAAATATTGGACTATATTGATGATATTTTTGTGAATGATTTTGGTGTGGTGGCGGAAGAATATCCTAAAAACAAGGAAGAAGTTGATGAACTGGTGGAAGCGGCTGAACGCAGGGGAATGGAGCTTATTGTGAGGAGAGCCAAACATGTGGGAACGGACTTACTAAGAGAAGTGATGATCAAGATTGAGAAATTATTTGTTAAAAGCGGTGTCAAAATGATGATGAATACTAAAGTGGTGGATTTGTTGATTGAGAAGGGAAAGTGCGTGGGGGTTGAAATGGACAGAATGGAAAAACTTAAGGCTAAAAGGGTTTTGTTATGTCCGGGAAGAGTGTCGACAAAATGGCTGCAGGAATTGTCCGACAAGCGAGGCATTAAATATGTTTACGATATGGTGGAAGTTGGGGTGAGAGTTGAAGTGCCTGCTTCAGTGATGCGCAAATATGCGGAAGCCTTGTACGAAATCGTGTTTAAAATACATACTTCAACTTATGACGATACCATGAGAACTTTTTGTACTTGTCCAAATGGGTTTGTGGCGCGAGAGGATTACCGGGGGTTTGTGTGTGTTAACGGGCATTCATATTCCGACAATTTGGGAACAAACTCAAACTTTGCTTTTGTAAGCGAGGTGAGATTAACCGAGCCAGTTGAAAATTCGATTGCATATGCTGAGTCGATTGCAAGATTAGCCTCGACAATTGGGGGAGGAAAACCAATACTGCAACGGCTGTGTGATTTGAGAAAAGGAAGGAGAAGCACTTGGTCACGATTGAAAAATTCCATAGTCAGACCATCCTTAACTGATGTTACTCCGGGGGATATATCAATGGCATTGCCGCATCGGATTGTGGTGGATATTATTGAAGGTTTAGAGAAATTGGAAGAAATGATGCCTGGGGTGGCTGACGGGTCAACATTGTTATACGCTCCTGAAGTTAAATTTAGGTCGTCTAAAGTCGATACAACACCTGATATGCAATCAACATTGCCAAATGTATACGTGGCTGGGGATGCATCTGGGCTTTCGGGAACAATTACAGGGGCGGCTGCAACAGGAATAATGGCAGCCAGGGGAATGGCGTCTTGATATTTACCGCAAAATTACCGTATCATTGGGGTAACTAAAATGTATATCCCAAAGTACACCATCACAACACAAATATTGAAGGATATCGGACGGGTGGAAGCGGCCAAAGAGGTAATCGAAAGTGCACCACTGGTGCCTTCGTGGGAGGCAAAGTTTAGGGATGACGCAAGCTTTAGGGCGGCGCATTACGGAACGGCTTTGGAAGGGAATGATTTAACTGCCGGAGAAGCCAAGCTAATTTTTGATCACGGGGTAACTAATTTTTCTGAAGCTGAGAAAGCGGGTATTGCGGCCAGAGAACGAGATGTACAGGAAGTAATTAACTACCGAAACGTATTGGAGTTTATTAATAAAACCAAATTATCGCTGACTTCTCAGGGCGGAAACGGTGAGGGTCAGGAATTTGTTTACTCACAAGAACTACTGTGTGAGATTCATCGATTAGTGGTGGATAGGGTAGTACAGTCCAGTGAAGCCGGAGTACTTCGTTCAAGACAAGTGGTTTTGCGCAATTCGATTACTGGTGAAATTGGATTTAGGCCGCCAACACCTCTGGAGGTGCCATTTTTGATTGAGGATTTTTTCAGATGGCTAAACAGCGATTTCGGCCGTAAGGAGCATCCGATTTTGAGGGCGGGAATTACGCATTATGTGCTGGCCGCGGTGCATCCGTTTATTGAGGGAAATGGGAGAACGGCCCGGGCGATGGCAACTTTGGTGATGTTTGCCGAGGGATATGACATAAAGAAGTTTTTTGCATTGGAAGACTATTTTGATAAGCACGCGGATGAATACTTTGGAGCTTTGATGGAGGTGTCAAACCAATCACCAAAATTGGAGGATCGGGATTTGACGCCTTGGCTTATGGTATTTACGAAAGCGTTGTCGATGGAACTGACCCGGATAAAAGACAAAATTCGCGAACTGTCTGTGGATATAAAAATGAAGCAGAAAATGGGCCGTCAAGTGACATTGTCAGAGCGACAAATGAAAATAGTGGAATATCTGCACGCTAATGAAGCTATTTCGATGGCTGAGGCCAGGGGGGTGCTGACTATGGTGTCTGAGGACACCATATTGCGGGATCTGAAATACTTAATGGAGAAGGGGGTTATTTCTAAAAAAGGGTCGACAAAAGCGGCTAAATATATTTTAAAAACATGACACTGGCTGACCAACAAATGTTTTATGTGATGCTGGCATTGCCCACATTATTTGGGTTGACACTGGTGGGAGAGGGTATGTACAAAATGGTGCATTATGAGTCCGGTTGGGCGAGTGTGATTATGGGATGTGTATTTTTAGCGGTAGTGGCATTTGGATATTTTTATTTGCGAGGCATTTTATAATCAATTATGAAATTGGTGTGGGTGATTTTTGCCGGGCTGGTGATGGCAGAAGCTCTTAATTTTCCGGGAATAGTTTTTTTTGGATTGTCGGCTTTGTTACTGGTTGTTCATATTGTGAACAGTTTGGGATGGAAACGGGGCGGACTTTTAGTGTGTTTGGCTATGTTAATCGGGTGGATAGCTGAAGTGGAGGGATTGCGAAGCGGAACAATTTTTGGAGGGAGATATGTGTATAGAATGGCATCAGAGTGGTCGATGCTGTCGGTTCCACTTCCAGTGATTCTGTACTGGGGGATATTTATTTATTCGGGGTTCTTTGTGACTAAGGCGGTGCTTCGAGGTCGAGGCGGGATCTTGAAGACAGCCTTAGTGAATGCAGGGGTGGTAACTGCGATTGATCTGTTTATGGATCCGATAGCAGTTGCTAAAGGAAAGTGGACGTGGTTGGACGGGGGTGAGTATTTTGGGATTCCTTGGGGAAATTTTGTGGGTTGGTTTGCGGTAGCGTTTGTGACGACAGTTATTTATGAGTTGTTGACCCAAAAATGGGCGGACAAGTTTTTAAGCGATAAGGAAGTATATTTGCCACCGATCGTGGGTTATTTTACATTGTGGTTATCATTTGTAATCACGAGTTTGAAATTAGGAATGAGAGAACTGACAGTTATGGGAACGGTGGCAATGTTGCCTGTTATTATGACGAGTCTTTGGGGGTGGAGATTAGTTAGAACTTTGGGAAAAAATCAGAAGTAGTACTTTGTCTCGGTCAGAAGCAAGTAGCCGGTATCGATCGGGAGGGGGATTTAGAGATTCTAGCCGCCAGCGGTGTGTAATTAATAAAATATCATTTGATTTGCTAAAGTACTGCGAGAAATCAGGTGTTGGCAAATCGTTGACTGTTTTTCCGGAATAGAAAACGGCAGCTGGCAAAAAACGATCGTCAATGTACAATTCTTGAAGATAACCAGAAGCGGCGCGAGATAAAATTGCCTCATCAGAAATGTAGGCCGGAATATCAATAAAGCTGTACCAGTTTCTGGAAATCTGGGGCAAACAAATTATCAATGCCAAGGTGATAATTATAGTTGCCGCAAGACGTGAAGAGAAAAAGATTTGAAGCACAGATTTTAGAAGGGTTAACGAAATTATAATTAGAAAAGGGAAAACGGGGATTAAATGCCAAATTTGACTGCGTGAGGACAAAGCAAATGGAGCCAGAAAGAAAACAATGAATGTCAGAGCGCCAATTAATTGCTTTGAGTGAGGAATATTTTTTAAAAAAATAATTAATGGAAGCGAAAGCACGGCTGGTTTAAAAAATGCTCCAATTCCTTCATGAAGGTAGGTTTTTACTAAAAGAATGTTTTGCCAAATTGAAGTTTGTTTTTCAATTTTTGGCAAGCCAATGGTGAAGTATTTAAAGATGTAATTTGGATAGTAAAGAAGTTGCGAAATAAACCAGACAGTTAGAGAGAGCAAAAAGACGGCTGATGATATTAAAAATGATTTAGTTTTAATGATCGGCGAGTTCCAAAACAGGATAACCAAAGCAGGAAGAATGGTGAAGGGAACCAAGGTTTTGGTTAAGAAAAGCAGGATCAGTGATAGCGATAATGGCAAAAGGTACTTTTTGTTTTCGGATGCAAGTATGGCGAGATAGAAAGAGGTAAGAAAGAAAAAGGTGAGAAATATGTCCAGGTTTCCGGAACGGGCTCGGGAAAGAAACCAGGGTGAAGACAGAAGAGTGATTGCGCTTGCCAGGCCGACAGACGGAGAGGAAAGTTTTTGACCAATTCGAAATATCAGAGCCAGAGTGGCAAGCCCAATGACTGCAGATGCGGCTCGGGATCCAAATTCATCGACGCCAAAGATTTTTTGGGAGATGGCTGTTAACCAAAAACCGGCAGGCGGGTGGTCGACAAACGGTTGATTGTTGAATTTTAGATTTAATAAATTTCCTGAGTTAATTATATTTTTGGAAATAGCTGCATACCAGGCCTCGTCGAAACTGGTGAGCGATGACGCTCCAAGTTTATAAAATAGAGGTATTGAAAAGAAAAGCAGAAATATTGGTATGATAAACACGTTTCTTGGGTTCATAGTTGTATTATAACGGGTATAATTGGGTTATGACCTTTGATGAACTGGCGCGGTATTTGGAAAAACTAGAGCAGGTTTCCGGTCGGCTTGAGATGACTAGAATATTGGCTGAACTTTTTTCTAAAGTAGATGCTCAGGAAGGGAAAGTGGTGGCATATTTAAGTGGCGGGAAGTTGGGGCCAAAATATGACAGTCCGGATACCGGGGTAGCCGAGAAGCAGGTAATCAAGTCTATAAAGTTGTTAGGGGAAAGTGATGTGGAGAAGGTGTTTAAGCAGGAAGGGGATTTAGGCAAGACAGTGGAAAGAATAAAACAAGAGCTGAACGATTCGGATAATAAGAATTCAAAATCTGAAATTGACGATGTTTATAAGAACCTGTTAAAAATTGCACAAGCATCAGGGGAAGGAAGTCAGGAAGAGAAGATAAAGTTGTTAAGTAATTTGATGGACGAATTGTCTCCCAGAGAAGCAAAGTATGTTGTAAAAATTATTTTAGGAAAGATGCGGACTGGTTTTTCAGACATGACCGTTTTGGACAGCTTGTCATGGATGATTAGGGGGGATAAGAGTTTGAGAAACGAAATTGAAAGAGTATATAACGTACGAGCTGACTTGGGAGAAGTGGTGAAATTGGTTAAACAATCCGGGGAGAAAATAAAAAATATGACCATGACTCCCGATGTGGGTACGCCGATATTGGTGGCTCGGGCAGAAAGAGCCAAAAGCCCGGCTGAGATTTGGGAAAGAAATGGAATTTCTGCGGCTGAACATAAGTTGGATGGGCTACGAATCCAGGCCCACGTTAAAAAAGATCAGGTTAAACTTTTTTCCAGAGGACTTGATAATGTAACCTCGATGTATCCCGATATTGTGGACGGATTAAAAAACCAAGTGCACAAGGAGTGTATTTTGGACGGGGAGATGATTGCGGTTGATAAAAATGGCAGATATTTACCATTTCAGGAGACGGTGCAGAGAAAACGTAAATATGACATTTTAGAGATGATGAGTAAGGTACCACTTAAATATTATGTGTTTGACTTATTGTTGGTGGAGAGTGAAAGTTTAATAGACGAACCTAACGAAAAAAGGTGGAAGAAATTGGAACAAGTCGTGGATAAGGGAGAAGTGGTGAGGTTAATGCCTAGGGAAATAGTCAGATCCGAAACGGAAATTGAAAAGTTTTTCAGAGCATCGTTAAAAGAGGGGACGGAGGGAATCGTAGTAAAGAAACTAGATGGAGTTTACAGGTCAGGAAGCAGGGACTTTAATTGGATAAAGTATAAAAAAAGCTACGATGAGTCCGGAGTAGCCGACACTATTGATGCAGTGGTTATGGGGTATGACGTGGGACAGGGAAAAAGATCCGGGTTTGGTATCGGAGGATTTCTGATTGGCGTGCAGAAGGGAAATTCAGATAAGTATTTAACGATTGCAAAAATCGGGACAGGGCTTACGGATGAGGAGTGGAAAGAATTGAATGCTCGGTGTCTGAAAATCAGAACTTTAAACAAGCTGGACAGTTACGAAGTGACTAAGCAGATGGAGTGTGACGTGTGGGTGGAGCCGAAAATTGTGGTGGAAATAAAATGTGATGAAATAACCAAGTCTCCCATGCATACGGCCGGATACGCTCTGAGATTCCCCAGGTTAGTAGAATTCAGAGAAATGAAAGTGGAGGATATCGCCAGTGAAAAGGAAATCGAAAGGTTATACAAATTGCAGGAGACCGACAGACAGAAAGGGGGTGGAGTAAGTGAAGACGATGTTTAATCTGGAAGAGAAGACAGCAATTGCAACTTGTTACATTCCCGTATTAGGGGTGTTGCCAGCACTGGTTTTTTTGATAACGGAAAAAAATCCAAAAGTAAAATGGCAGGCGTGGCAGGCAGTACTCATTTGGGCAACAGTGTGGGCTGCCGGGTGGCTTTTGGAGACCAGTATGTTTTTGCGACAGCTAACCCCAGCGATTAATTTGGGAGGTATGATAGCTTTGCCATTGTTTTTGCTAATCAAGGCTTCATCAGGGGAAACTGTTAAGTTGCCCTTTTTGGGTGAATTAATTGATAAAATACTAAAGAAGCCATGAAGTTAATTTTAGGATTGGGAAATCCGGGGGCAGAGTATATAAATACTCGGCACAATGCCGGGGTGGTGTTGGTTGATAAAATTTACGAGTTGAAATTTATGAGTTATGAGTATGGATTCAGGAGAAAAAAGGATATTAGCGTATATGAGTCAAATGATTTGGTATTGGCAAAAACGGCCAACATTTTTATGAATGAGTCGGGAAGGATTATTCAGGAACTGCGCATGATGAATTGCGAATTTGATCAGCTGTATGTGGCACATGATGATTTGGATATCAGACTGGGAGAGTACAAAATTCAGTTTGAGAAAGGGCCAAAGGAACACAATGGACTGCTTTCGATTGAACAGGCATTGGGGACAAAGGAATTTTGGAGGATCAGATTGGGTATTGATAATCGGCAAGCTACAGACAGTTGGACCGGGGAGCAGTATGTGCTGGAAAAGTTCAGCAAAGATGAAAAATTAATCCTGGATGCGACCATAGAAAGGGTAATCGGTGAGTTGGCGATCAAATAACCATAATTTGTGGGGGCACAAATTCAGGGAGGAAATTTTAAAAGGATTGGTAGTAAACGTGATACTGCGAAACGCAGGTTTGGGAGCAGTGAATATTTTTTTGCCGGTGTTTTTATACAGAGTAGGTGGGATATATTTGGCTGTTGCATATATGGTGTGGGGAAGGATTCTGGAGGTAGCTTTTGGAGACAAGATTTGCAGAATTATTGGAAAAATTGGTTTTAAAAAATCGGTAATTATATCTTCTGCGGCATTGGTGATTTTACTGCTACTGCTGCAGTTGTGTGAGGTGACCGGATTTTGGGGTTGGGCTATTCTGGCTGAGACATTGGCTCCCATTGTGGCTTTAATGTATTGGGTGCCGCACCATTTGTTATTTTTGGAAACTGAAGATAAGAATTATGGTAAAAACAGCGGAATATTGGGAGCGGTGGGTACTTGGAGTGCGGTGATTGGGCCACTACTGGGGGGAGCAATAATTGTCGGTTTTGGATTTGGGACACTGTTTGGGTGGGGAATGCTAACGGTGGTAATTTCCATGATCCCCATTATGTTGCTCCCGGAAGAAAAGGTAGTTTGGAATTTTAATTGGGGCAACTATTGGAATAAAGTTGAGAATAAATGGTTTAGAAGGGATTTTTGGGTGTACGTGGGTTGGGGGATTGAGGGAATAATGATTGACTGGTTCTGGCCGATTTTTCTTTTGACCCGGCTTTCGGGATCAGATCTGCATTTGGGAGGATTTAAGACTCTGGTACTGCTTTTTACCAGCGTGCTGCTGCTTTTGATTGGTAAAAGATGTGACACACAAAAATATAATTTAACCTGGAAGGTAGCAATGTTTGTTTTGGCCCTGATGTGGTTTGCCAGAGGATGGATATCAAATAAGTTTGGACTATTGGGACTGGATGTGATGTATGGCTGGACTGGTCTGTTTTGGTTTTTCCCGCTAGGAGTTTATGGATTGTGGAGAGCCAGGTCAGGGCAAAAGACATTGTATATGGTGGAAAGAGAAACGGCACTTAATATCGGAAGGGTATTGGCTGCTTTGGGGGTAGGATTTCTGGCAGCAGCCGGAATGGGCTGGGAGTGGATGGCCGGAATCGGAGTTATTGGGGTACTATTGACAGGATTTGCTCCGGGATTGGAGAAAGAAAATTTCAAAAACGAGAAGTAAACATGTGGATTGTTAGAAGGGTTTGGCTAAATGAATGGGTTGCGATGTAGATGTTAATATGGAGGAATAGCTAATTAATGTTGGTCGAAATTTAATATTTACCAAAATGGATCAGATACTTGAGATTTCAGTGAACACTGATGTTAGCAGTGAAGCAGTGAGGTTAGAGCGGGGCCTGAGTCAATACGAGATCGAAAAATCTTTGGGGGAGCTAGTGGGTAAATCCAGAGTTGAGAGAAATTTTGTAATCCGGGAGCAAATTTTCGGAAAATATAAAGAGATTAATGGTGATCCTCCAAATATTGTATCAAGGGATGTCTTTTTAACTAGATATCCTCCCCCCGAAGTGGTAGCCAGTCGCATTGCACCCGCTTTGTCCAGGTTTTGTGATGAGCAGGAAGAAAGGATTGTGCAAATACCGGATTTGGCAGAGCGAGAACGGCAGGGCTATAGATTGGCGGCTGCAAGTTATTATTTAGGAATTTTAGGTCATCAGTTCTCTGATGGAAACGGGCAAACCAATAGATCAGTTTCAATGTCATATATTAGACAATTTTGCCCAAGTAGAGATGGGCATTATTTACCGATAAAGTATTCAAAGGAGTGGGGAGAGGGTAAGAGCATGGGTGGTTTTTCTCATTTTGTTTTGGAGGACGCAGGTGAGGTGATACCAGTAGATATAAAAGAAGAAGATTTTGAACTATACAAAGTTATGAAAGTTGGATATCGACAAATATCCGATGCAATTTCTAAAGACGTTGATGAGGCTGCCAACCAGGGGAGGGTCGGTGACTTTGTTAATATTCGACAGGGAAGGTTGGTGGAGTACGTAGATAGATTAGTGTCGGCAGGAGTAGATCCGGAGATGTTTAAGGAGTTGGATCTTTCATATGATGCTTATCGAATCAGAGCTGAGGTGACACATTTGTTACTGGAAAAATATCCTCATGGATATTTTGGACCGGATACTAATTATGGACAGGTTAAGGCTAATACAGTGATAGCGTTGACGGACACTGATGAGGGAAAACGGGCTATGGATGAATATATTCGATATGGGACAAAAGCCTTGGCACAATTTCAGACACAAACAGGGAGAGAGGATGTGTCAAAGATATATGAAAGATCATCAAGGGCGTTGGAGGTGATTGAGACTGAATTTGATCGGCTATTGAGAACTGAAGACGAAGAAACCCATAAAAGAAAATATGAATCTGCTAGGAGTCGAAGCGTGGAGTAGAATTAGGGCATGAAATCGCTGAAACAATTATTAGATGATAAGGTGGGGGTTGATAAGAATAAGTATGTTTCCAAAGAGTACCAGGATTACGGTTATAGGCTGGCGATGGAGTTAGGAGACGAAAGACACAAGTCTTTATACATTAAATTGGCAAAAACCGCAGACCGGGCGGTTTTGGAACAATGCCGTTCTTTTGTATTGGATTCCAATGCTCACAATAAGGGGGCACTGTTTATGTGGAAGATGAAACAGTTGAGAGAAAACAAAGCTGGAAAGTAGGTTTTTACGACTTGGGCGACTTGATTGTTGACTTGTTGTCTAAGTTTGGGTAGTGATTTCTTACAACCAGTTGAATATGCGTATTTTTGAAGTTCGGGGAGGAGGATACCATAATTATTAATTGAAAAACAAGAGTTGAATTTGATTAATAAAAGTGGGAAATTGGCTCCGAAATGGTTGATAGGTTGAGCGGTGCTGAGCGAAGACAAGAGCGGGCTTTATTATATGCATTGCAGAAGAACCCTGTAGTTGGAGAAATATTGGAGCAGGGAAAAGTCAAGATTTCGGTAGAGTATAAGCTTGGGCTTTTAAATTGGGGAATTGTGAAGCCTAGAGATGGGTTGAGTAGTGCAGAGTTGTTTGGAATTAAGGACTGCGTAGGGGTAAAGGTGACAAGAGAGGCTGAACAAGCCGGGGATCAGCGGATTAAAATAGCTGAAAGATTGGGTGTGGGGCCAAGACAAGTGGCGGTTTTGACTGTGCGAGAATTGGAAGACTGGTTACAGTTTTATCATCAAATAGGAGACTCTGGGTTGTGGTGTAGTTTGGGGAGAAAGGTATTGGATTTTAGCGGATTAGCAAAAATGACGGAGACTGGTTCGGAAAGACTGAGAACTCAAGCTATAAATTGGATGGAGGATGCGGAGGGCTTTTTCAGACGACATGGTGTTGTGGGTCATCGGGAAAACGGGTTGATTGACTGGGAATTGGTGGACGAGAACGGCCAAAATCGGGCTGTGCCAATTGGGTTAATCAGAGAAGCTAGGTTAGATGGGCAAGTGTTGGAGGAAAAAGTAGGAAGA
>Ga0156507_161_pt1 | contig 26115 bp, 26 predicted proteins | sample RifOxyB1_FD_110654 | JGI IMG/M metagenome (GOLD analysis project Ga0156507, IMG submission 110654) | Candidatus Amesbacteria bacterium RIFOXYB1_FULL_44_23
CATCCGACTCAAGCATTACCTCCATTGAGAAGTAGGCTACGTCGATGGGATTTCTATCGTCTGGCATGGGCAGCAATTTGCTATATATAATATACTATACTTCCGGTATCTTTATGAAGTTTTCGAGCCCAAAACCCAACCTGCCCCTAGAAAAAACATTTCTGGATCAGGTGGAAAAAGATACTCCTTCGAAGATTAAGGCTAAAAACTTAGTTGATTTGAACACGGAAGGAGAATTTAGTTTTACATTAAAAAGAGAGTATTTAGAAAAGTTTGACCCAAATGGAGAAGCGTTGGGGATAATGTCCTGGTTTGAAAACTATGCGGCTGAGGCTAAGGTGTCCACGGCTGGAATCAGAGGGATACAAAACCCGCTCTATCCCTGGGACACACGATATCCACTGAATTTGGTGGGGGTGATGCTTGCTACCATGGGGAAAATTTTAGTTTCTCAAGAAACACCTGGTGAGAAAACGAAGATTGCCGCTTGCGAAGTCCGGTATAATTCCAGCCAATATGTGGAGTTAATATCAAGGATTCAGGCCGCTTATGGCATAACTACGTGGATAACTGACGAGTATCAAACGATTCCAATTTTTCTAATTTCATTTTTGGTGTTTGTATTTGATTTATATGGAGGAGAGTACGCCACATCCAGCCATTCAATGTGCAAGAAGATAGCGACTAAAGATCTGAATACCCAAGGTAGTCAATATATTCCCAGCGAATCATTGCTGTTTGTAGAAAAAGTCAGAAAAATATTAGAAGAAGTTAGGACTAAAGGAGAATATACAATTAAAATATCCTCCAAAGATGATAGGAATCTTGAGAAAAAGTTTTTAGCAAGTATTGATAATGGAATAAAATTGTATGTGGACTACCTAAAGCAAGGGGTGGCTACACAAACAAATTTAAACTATATTAGGGGTTCGAAAAACAAGATTTTGGTTGATTGCATGGGGGGAAGTATGTATAAAACCCTGTCTTCGATGCTCACGTACCTGGGAATGCTCGATCAATTTGATTTTTTACATGCGACTGAGGACTCTTTTAATCACGGGATAGGAAAGGTGGTTGATGAAAATGGGAAGTTTTTTGACTGGGGATGCGATACAACAATTATGAAAATAAATTTCGACACCATGCATATCGGGGTGCCGGTATTGGAAAGTGCTAATTATGAGTCACTTCTAAAAGACTATCCGCTGGGGACTACGCTTCTGATAACAGATCCTGACGCGGACAGACTGGTTATGGCTTACATCGAAAAAGCGGATGAGCTGCCTAAAATCAAGCAGAGAGGACTGGTGCATCTGACTTTGGACAAGGAAAGAATCTTGGTCATGTTTACACCTAATCAGTCTTTTTTAATGACGGTGGATTTTCAACAAAAAGCATTGTTAAAGGCTGGAATTTGGGATAAGTACAATTGGTTTATCCTAAAAACTACGGCCTCACAGCGAAGCTGGGACGAATGGGCTAAGGCTAATAATGTACCAACAATTAATACCCCGGTGGGATTTAAAGAACTGGCTGATGCAATGATTAACATTGAACGGAAACTTAAAGAAACTCCAGGTGAAGAAATAATTATTAAAGATGTTTTAGGAAATTCGATAAATGTTGGAAAAAAACCCAGGCTACTATTTGCGGGAGAAGAAAGCGGCGGAGAAATATTCGGGCCGCCGGAGCTCGTTTCCAGTAACAAAGGAAGGCTGGCTATTTCTATGAGGGAAAAAAGCGCCGGAGAAGCTGTAGTTATTACCGCAGCCATGGCTTCGTGGCTGGCGAAAAACAATATGAGTCCGGCCGATTATTTATGGAATATTTATGAACGTAACAATATTGTATCCCGGTATGAAATAAGAATTGATTGCAAGTATTACAATGAAAGCGAAGCGGATATCACCAAGTTACTGAAAGAAAAAGAGGCAGGAATGCGAATTAAAGAGGAAAATGACGCGTATTTTCTAAGTTTGGCGCTGGGATACCGAGACGGGATAATTACACTTGACCAGGTCAAGGATATATTAACTGAGTGTTTTTCTGGGTTAGATTTTTCAACTGTTGTGGATATTAAATTTGTGGGTGATGGTACTTACATCTTATGCACGGATAAATGTTTGGAGGTTAGGCCATCAGGAACTGACGCCATGAATAAAGCTTACGGATATGGAATAGATCAATGGGACTGTATTAAGTTTGCTCAAAAGTTCACTGCTTACAGCGGAACCAGGAACCCTTTGCATAAAAAATATATACCTGAGGAGTTTTACAACGAAGTTAAGGATTACAGTTTTGAAATCTATTCCTACTACAAAGAACATCAGTAAAAAAATTCAGGATTCTTTTAGCTGAAGCAATTTGTCCATCAAGTATTCCCCTCCCAGATGCTCTCCCTCGATAAAATACTCTGCCTGAAGATGCGCTTTGTCGGTAGTTATACCAATACCTGCAGCGTCAATCATGTCCTTGTCGTTAATTCCGTTACCCACGGCTATAGTATCAGAAATATTAACATTGAGAATCTTACAAAGGCTGTTTAAACCAGCTCCTTTATTAAACCGTTTGGGGGCAACATCGTAAGCTTCCCCATTCCACCAACAGTAAAATTCACCCTTGGGATCGTGTTTTTTTACAACTTCGTCTACGTCTGGAATAGCCTGAAAAGCGTGAAGGGTAATTAAAAATTGTTTGGGCTCAAAACCCCGAGCCTGAGGATTGGTAACTGCAATTTTTTGAAGGTCAACGGTAATTTTATGCATGGTTTCTAATTCATAGTCATTGAAAATTTCTGTTTGGATTAGTTTCCCATTGTGGACTATAAAGATACCTATTTCGGCAATTAAGCTAGCATTGCCCCAGAGAATGTCTTGAAAAACTTTAGTAAGATACAAACTGCTTCTACCACTATTAATGGTCACATGGAAGTACTTTTTCAATCTGAGGAGTTTTTCAAGGATATTATCTTCCAGGGGACTGGTTTTGATCTTTAATTGAGTACCTTTTTCCTCAATTTCTGTGCCCCTTTTTATTGTTACCCCATCAACGTCGAAGCAAACTATCTTGACGTCTTTTATCTTTTCTTTAGTTAGTTGGTCAAGTGGAAGCATGAGAGACTTATTTTACGGCAAATGTATAGTATTATCAAAAAGATGAGTGAAATTTCCTGGAACAACTCTGTAAAACTGATTCTTTCAGATGTGGATGAGATGGTAGCTGATTTGTATGTACCGGCTGATCCTAAAATCATTACCGAGCTGAATCAGGTTCTGGAAAGCGGGGTGGCAATATTTTTTATTTCCGGACACGGCCTACAGGGAATTAAGGAGCGGGTTACAGATCTGCTTCGACCGGATCTAAGAAAACGAGTGCTGATTTCGCATTGCAGTGGTGTGGAGGTATGGGGATATAAAGACAATGGAGATCTGAGAGATAGCCCGTACCATAGTTTGTACGATGAGAAATTAAATCAAGCTCAGAGAAATGACTGGCGAGCGGTTATGGATGAAGTGGTTGAAGAATTTAAACTAGTTAAGTATCCTGCCAGCTCAATTCCTCAATTTATGAAAGCATCCGGCAACAATCCACTGGCGGTAATGTATGTAGACCGGGGTCCGCAAATTACTTTTGAAGTCATAAACGGATACGACTTAAGTCCTGAAGCGGCTGAGAAATTAGAGATCAAGGTTCCCCTGACCCATGGACATTACGATTTACGGATTCCAATTTTAGAAAGAGCTGAGAAATTACTGGCGGAGCGCAAGTTACCCATTTCTCCAAGACTGGGAGGAGTATTTGCTTTAGATTTTGCCGTAGAAGGGCTATCGAAGACCACTTCAGTAAAACATGTCGTGGACAATGAAAAAATCCTCAGATCGATTGGGGTTGATAAAGATAGTCTGACAAACCCCAACGCCTTGGAAATATGGGGAGACAAATTTTCTGTGATCAGAGGAGGAGCGGATAGACACATGTGCGAAGCTGTTGACCCAAAGGTCAGAGCCATCGATTTTCGAATTGAAAATCCAGAGGAATTCTTACCGGGATACAATATTCAGGTTTGGGATGGTGACAAACATCTGCAGGAAGGATTACTTGAATATTTACAGTCCAGAAAAACAGGCTTGGAAAACACGTCTTAATTAAGGTAATATATCTGGGATGGGACAGATTAAGTGGAACGATAAGGTAAAACTGGTGCTTTCGGATGTGGATGAGACGGTGGCTGATTTGTACCTGCCGGCTTTGCCGGAAATGATTTCGGAGCTGAACAAGGTGCTGGAAAGCGGAGTGGCGATATTTCTTATTTCCGGGCATGGTCTAGCTGGAATTCAGGAAAGAATTACGAACCACATAAAGCCAGAGCTGAGAAACAAACTATTAATAGGACACTGCTGCGGAGCTGAAGTGTGGGGATTTACCAAGGAAGGCAACCTGAAAGACCGGCCATACTACAGTAAATATGAAGAAAAAATGAGCCCGGCGCAAAAAGAAAAGTGGAGGCGGGTAGTTGAGCAGGTGGTACGGGAATTTGAGCTGATTAAATATCCCACCATGCCGGTGCAAAAGTTCAAAGAGAAGGCCGGAAGCAGCCCACTGGCAGTCATGTATGAAGACCGGGGGCCACAGATCACTTTTGAAGTTGTAAATGGATTTGATATGACACATGAACAGGCAAAAGACCTGGAAGTAATGATTCCGGAAACCCACGGGTTGTATGACCTGAGAATCCCGATTCTGGAAAGAGCGGACGTGCTATTTAAGGAATTCGGTCTACCGGTAGTCTCTCGGCTGGCCGGAGTGTTTGCCCTGGATTTCGGAATTGAAGGAGTATCCAAAACTTTGGCTGTTAAAAAAGTGCTAGAGGAAGAAGAAATATTAAAGTCAGTCGGACTAAGCCTTGACGACGTATCCGAGCCGGAACATCTGGAGATCTGGGCTGATAAGTTCTCGACTACTTTCGGTGGATTTGATCGGTACCTGAGTATGGCGGTGGGGTCAAAAGTAAGAGCGATTGATTTTCGTCCTGAAGATCCCAAGGAGTTTATGACCGGATATAACGTTCAGGTATGGGATGGGAAAAAACATCTTCACGAAGGGCTTTTGGAGTACTTACAGAGCAGGGGAAAATAAGAATTAATTCGGAAGAGGTCAAGGTCTAAAACTGAACTGGGTATCGTGAATTTCCTGTCTAATTCCACTCAGAAGCGAACCCTTTTCCTGCATTTGCAGGTTGGCCAGGCTCCAATCAAACGTGCCCCGGACAAATTCTCTTATATCTCCGGGTTTCTCCGACAGGACCAAGTTGCGCATGCCGATTTCGTTGCCGTAGTACAGAATCGGGATGCCGGGTTTTGATAACAGCTGTTTGGTGGCCCAGAGGATATCGTCACCGTTGCCCCGGCAAACTTCGGCCAGTCTGGCTCCTAAACTCTGACCGTCTGGTTGAGAAAACAATTTTTCAGGATCGATAATTTCTTTTAATGTAATTCGTTGCTCTTGGCTGGTGAGAAAAAATAAATCAACACTGTCGTGGTTGGTGAGAAAAGTGGCCCAGCGACAATTATCCGGGATTCCGCCGGATTGATTCCAGACATCTTCAACACCAGAGAGATTCTTGTCGTGAATTGAATTTAACAATTGAACCGCCAAAGGAAAATTGATAACCAACTGGCACTCATCGCCTGAACCGAAAAATTGTTTGGCCTCGTTTGGCCAACCGCCGGTTTCAGCCATTAAAACAACGCCGGGATTTCTTGAGTCAATGTGAGAACGAATTCTTTTTAAAACCTGATGAGTTTCAGGTAAACCAAAACAGTTGGTGTTTTCGCGCTTAATTAATCTGGCGACGGCGTCTAGGCGCAGACCGTCGACGCCTTTATCCAACCAATAATCGATGACTGAAAGCATGGCCGCTTCAACTTCGGGATTGTCCCAATTTAAATCAGGCTGCTGAGGATAAAAAGTGGCGTAATAATAGTCGTTGGTTTCAGGGTTAAAAATCCAATTGGTAGGTTTTAAGTGGGCAAAATGAACAAAGGCCTGAGAAAAACCAATCTGGTTATCGCTCCAAATGTACCAGAGTCTTTTGGGGTCGGATTTAGACAGCTTTGCTTGTCTAAACCAAGCGTGCTCACTGGAGGTGTGATTTAAGACCAAATCGATAATAACTTTCAGGCCACGGGAGTGAGCGGCCTCAATAAACCTGTCGAAGTCCTCCATGCTGCCAAGTCCCGGTCTAATATCCTGGTAATCCGAAATGTCGTAGCCTCCATCAACCATGGGAGAGGGATAGTGGGGAAGAATCCAGAGCGTGTTGACACCTAAATAGGTGAAGTAATCAAGCTTGGCCGTGAGGGCGGAAAAATCCCCAGCGAATTTGTCTACGTATAATTCGTAGATGACAGCTTTTTTCCACCAATCCATATCCGGCATAGGTTATTTAGTTTTATGCAATTTTTCTAGGCGAAGTTTGACGTCCTGTAAAACATTGGCGTAGGCGATGAAGGCTTCGTAAGGACTGTCGTAGGGGTTGAAGTATTTGTGGACATCGCCATCAGAGAACCATTTCGTACACATATAGTAGAAGTGGTCTGATGTAGTCAGTCTGCGCCAGTCGGAAATAAGCTTTTGATCTCTGGATTTAAGAACGGCAGATTCCAGCGCATAAAGCTTGGCGGCAGCGTCATCCTGCATGCTGTTTCCTAGCCAGGCTGAGATATCCCGCTCCACATCGGCCCAGGAGACAAAGTTGGGAAAATTCAATTCGGCGACTTTGGGAAGCTTTTTTAGAGCTTGGGACGGAGTCACGAAGTAATTGTCGCGGTGTCTTAAGAGTTCCTGAGGCAAATGACGGAGAAATTCGAAAATCCCGGTGTCTTCCCATTGATGCTCGCCAAAGGTTTCATAATCCATAAATAAATTAATGATGTCACCGGAGCCATTAAAGGCTGACACCCATCTGGCGAATTTAGGAGCTGTTAAGGGAAATTCTGTCCATCCGGGATTACTGAAACGAAAAGCGATATCGTCAGACAGGCGGTAATTTTTCAGCATCAGGCCGATGTTTTGGGTGCCGACCGGTTTGTAAATGAAATTGGGGCTGCGCCATTCCAAAACGTGGTCAGCTCCTTCGGCCAATATGCCCTCATAACCCATGGCTTCCAGATCCTGACCTAACTCGTTTTTATAGATGAGTTCGGTGTTACGAAAGACTTTAGGGATTTTTTTAAACAACCTTTTAATCATCTGGGAGTGGAGTTTGACCTGAGCTTTAAATTCGTCTTTGGAAAAAATGTAGGATAGAGAATGGTAGTAGGTTTCGGAAAGAAGCTCGACTCTGCCGGTGGCTACCAATTCCTGAAATGAAGCCAGCGCGTCGGGAGCATACTCTTCCAACTGCTCCATGACTACGCCGGACAGAGAGTAGGCAACCTTAAATTCGGGGTGTTTTTTGAGCAGTTCGAGAATTACCTGATTGGTGGGCAGATAGCTTTTCCGGGCAACTTTCTGAAGAACGTCTTTGTTACTTAACCTACTGCCGTCGGGACTGTCGAAATAGTTGTGATCATTGCCGATATCAAAGACCCGGTATTTTTTAATCCGGTAGGGTTGATGCACCTGGAAATAGAGACAAATTGCTGACATGAGGACTATTTCTTTTTCCGGCCCAGGACTTTTTTATAAACATTTATAGTTTTGGACGCGGCTGCCTGCCAGGAAACGTTTTTGGATTCTTCTTTACCGTTTTCCTTAAGCGATTTATGCAGTGAAGGATAGTTTAACACGGATACGATTTGATTTGTCATTTCATCCACGTCCCAAAAATCGGCCTTGAGAACATGGCCCAAAGTTTCGGAAACTCCGGACTGCTTGGAAATAATGGCCGGGGTGCCGGTAGCCACCGATTCTAAGGCGGTCATACCAAAAGGTTCAGAAACCGAGGGCATGACAAACAGATCAGCAGCTCTAAAGGCCTGATTAAGCATTTGACCTCTTAAAAAGCCGGCAAACAGGACTTTGTCGGAAATTCCCAACTGAACTGCCAGATTAATCATCTGATTTTCCATATCGCCTGATCCGACCACCAGAAAAACGGTTTTGGGATAATACTCCAGAGATCTGGCGGCGGCTTTTAAGAAATAATCAGGGCCTTTTTGCATGGTCAGCCGGCCTAAGAATAAAACTATCTTGTAACCGGCTTTTTTGAGAGCATCCAGGGGATTTGATTCATCGATTTGGTTAACGTATTCCTCCGGATTAATGCCATTATGAACAACGTTAATTTTTGCCGAATCAATCTGATAATGCTTGAGAATGATGTTTTTGGTGAAATTACTGACCGGCATGATAGCCTCTGACTTGTCCATGCCCATTTTCTCAACCGCATAAACCATGGGGTTAATACCCTGTCCACCTCCCCGATCAAATTCCGTGGCATGAACATGAGTGACCAGAGGCTTACTGCTGACTTGCTGAGCTACAATGCCAGCCGGAAAACATAACCAATCGTGAGAGTGAATAATGTCATAATTGTATTTTTTAGCAATATCGGCTGCCCTTTTGGCGTAAAGATTGACGGCTGAGAAAAGATCTCTGGCCATTTCCGGCGGAAAATTCTTGGGTAGATATTTAAAAGAGGCGTAGGGAGAAAAATCAGGCCAATTAAAACCCTGGATGTCAGCAAAAACCAGCCGCATAAAATCGGCTTTGACGTTTACCCTTTGAGGTAGGACGAAAGTGATATCGACGTTTTGGTTGGCCAGGGCTTGTGACAGTCCATAGCAAGCAGTTCCGAGTCCCCCACTATTGCACGGCGGAAGCTCCCAACCAAACATCAGCACCTTGATGGGCATTAATAATAATAGTAATACTATATTTTGGATAAAAAAAGTGGGAGACTAGTACTGATGATCTTAATTTTTAATGTAGGGGGAACCACGACTAAAGCTGCACTGTCGCAAGACGGGCAAACTTTGGCCGATGTTTGGTCATTTGATACTCCAAGAGACTTTGAAAAATGGCTTTTTGTCCTTTCAGAAGAGACCGGTAAAAGACTGAAAGGAAAAGCCGTTGAAAAGGTGTGCGGAGGGATTGCGGGGGTGTGGGATGTAAAAAAAACCAAGATTTTTAAATCCCCTAACTTGCCCGACTGGGAAGGAGAATTGATTAAAAAACAAATTGAGAGCCAATTTAATGCTAAAGTTCTTCTGGATAACGATGTAGTAATGGAGGGATTGGGTGAAGCCAGAGTGGGAGCCGGAAGACGAAAGCAGATTGTGGCATTTTTGGGGATCGGGACAGGAATCGGCGGAGTAAAACTTGTTGACGGAAAAATCAGTCCGGCGGCTTACGGATCCGAACCCGGACACATGATTATTGAAGCTGACGGAGAAGTGGGATATTGGGAAAATTTTGCATCCGGTGCGGCAATGGAGCACATGTACGGTAAAAAGCCGGAAGAAATTGATGATGTGCAAATTTGGGACAGTGAATTAAAACTTCTGGCAGTGGGAATTCAAAACGTGATCATGATGTGGTCGCCGGAAATTATAATTTTCGGCGGAGGAGTATCAAATAAACTGGATTTTGAGAAACTGGCAACATTGGTAAAACAAGAAATGATTATGTTTCCCAAACTTCCGGAGATGGTGGTCTCAGAATTGGGCGATAAATCAGGACTATATGGAGCTTTGGAGTATATAAAAATCGCTTCCTTGTGACGTATTATCTGACGACTGGTTTTGATTTCAGGGCAAAACGAAGATCATCGTCCAATGATTCAGCAAACAGAAACTTAAGATCGTGTTTGACTGAAGCTGGAATATCTTCTAAATCCTTTTTGTTTTCTTTGGGAAGAATGACTTGTTTGATACCAGCTCTATGAGCTGCGATAACTTTTTCCTTAACTCCACCGATTTCCAGTACTCTTCCTCGTAGGGTGATCTCCCCTGTCATAGCCGTGTCTCTTCGGGTGGGAATCTTAGTTAAAGCCGAAACGATGGCGGTGGCAATCGCAGTTCCGGCAGAAGGTCCATCTTTGGGGACTGCGCCTTCGGGAACATGGATGTGGACGTCGATGGATTTATAGAAATCTTTTTTGAGGCCCAATTTGTCCCAATGACTTCTGATGTAAGAATAGGCGGCTTTGGCTGATTCTTTCATAACGTCGCCTAATTGACCGGTTAGTTGCAGTTCGCCTTTGCCGGGCATGGTGGCAACTTCAATAAACAAAATGTCTCCTCCGGCTTCAGTCCAGGCCAGGCCGGTACTCATGCCCACTTCGTCGTTTTTCTCGGCCAGAGTTTCAGGAAAGCGCTGTGGACCTAAGTATTTATGAATATCCGCAAATTCAATCTTGGTATTAACTTTCTTTTTCTCGGCCATGAGCCGGGCAATTTTCCGACATACCTTGGCCAGTTGCCTTTCTAAATCACGAACTCCGGCTTCCCTGGTATACCGATTAATGATTTCTTTAAGAGCGGCGTCTTCCAACTTCAGAGATTTAGAAAGACCGGTTGATTCCAGCTGCTTGGGCCAAAGGTAATCCTTGGCGATGTGAAGTTTTTCTTCAGAGGTGTATCCGGCAAAAGGAATTATTTCCAGTCGGTCGCGAAGAGCCGGAGGGATAGTGTCTAAAAGATTGGCGGTAGTTATAAACATCACCTGGGATAAATCAAAGGGCACTTCCAGATAATGATCGGAGAATTCTTTGTTTTGTTCCGGATCTAAGGCTTCTAAAAGAGCGGATGATGGATCTCCCCGATAATCAGAGGCTAATTTGTCGATTTCATCCAACATAAAGACCGGGTTTTGAGTTTTGGCGTTTTTAATGCCCTGAATGATGCGGCCAGGCATGCTGCCAACATACGTGCGTCGGTGACCTCTGATTTCAGCTTCGTCTCTGATACCTCCCAGGGAGACTCTGACAAATTTGCGACCCAGGGCGCGGGCAATGGACTTACCGATGGAGGTTTTTCCGACACCGGGAGGACCGGAAAAGCAAAGAATCGTGGGGTGGCCGTTACTGGTACTTTTGTTGTGATGTTTGAGCTTCATAACGGCCAAATATTCCAGGATTCTTTCTTTAACTTTTTTGAGTCCGTAGTGATCCTGCTCTAACACTTTGTCGGCGTTACTTAGGGAAACATTGCCTCCGGAAGAAATGCCCCAGGGCATATCCACCAACCAATCCAAGTAGGAGCGAATATAACTGGATTCTGGATTATGAGGACTCATCTGTGCCAGGCGGGAGAGTTCTTTTTCGGCTTTCTTTTTTACGTCGGCCGTCATTTTGGCTGATTTGATTTTCTTTTTTAAAAGGCTAATGTCTTCATCGGCTCCTTCTTCATCGGCGCCTAACTTTTCCAGTTCTTCCTGAATGGTACGTTTTCTTTCCCTTAAGACCTGCTCCTTCATGCCCCGCTCAAATTTGGCGTGAGTTTTGGATGAAATTGATTTTTCCAGTTCCAAAACCTTAATTTCATGAACCAGATATGATAAGACTTTTTCCAGTCGGGGTTTGATATCAAAAGTTTCCAGAATTTCCTGTTTTTTGGCAGGATTTAAATCCAAAGAATTGGCGACCTGGTCGGAAAGCTCGGACGCAGATACGCCTGCCATGAGACGCATAAACACCGGGAACTCAACCGACTTACCCAGGTTAAAGGCGGTCTTAAATTCGGTAACAATCTGGCGGGCCAGGGCGACCACCTGGTCGGTTTCAGTGAAGGCTTCAGCCACATCCTGAATTTCCGCCTGAAAATTCGGGTCGGTGGCGGTGTAGCGTTTGATAATCACGCGGGAGAGGCCCTTTACCAGCGCTAGAACCTCATTCCCGTACGGAGCGACCTGTTCTATCGTACATAGGGTACCCACCTGATACAGGTCTTCTGTGTCAGGAGAATTGGTAGGGGTTTTCTGGGCTACCAAAACAACTTTTTTGTCGGAAGCGATGGCGGCTTCGATGGCGGAATTGCTTTTGGGACGGCCAAATGTCAGATGGGCTTCGGTGTTAGGAAAAACTACGCCTTCCCTTAATGCGACAACCGGAATTGACTGAGTATCATCTGACTGGGGAAGTTTGGAAGCTTTGGATTTAGTAAGTGAAAAAGCCATATGAATTAGCAGTCTAGCATCTGGAGTGACAAGAGTCAACTGCCTACAATTACTTAATAATGAATCACGACTTTTGTGCCCGGGTTGTCCTGATCGGACCTGACAATTGTGTCTTTGCCTTCAATGTGCGGACCGGACCAATAAAAGAGTTTTTCGGCAACGCCGGTGGGGGCATTAACGCAGCCATGACTCATGGGGGTGCCGAAATTTGAATGCCAATAAGTGCCGTGAATGCCAAAGTCACCAAAAAAGAACATGGAAAAAGGCACGTTAGGAAGGTAATAATAGGTTTTATTAAGCCTGCTGCCGCCTTCCATTTTGGTTGAGGTAATTTTGTAGTAAATCTCAAACTCGCCTACCGGAGTGCGGTTCCAAAGACCGCTTGAGATGGGACTTTCCAAAAAAACCTCATCACCCTGATGAGCGGTCAGTCTTTGGGCAGTTAAATCAATCTCAATCCATTTGGCAGCCGAGGTGGTACCCAATACCCGACGGTCTTTTCCCCCCAAAACCATGGTCAGACTTTTGGGGGGAGTGACTGTTTGGTCCTGCCAGATAGCTACCGTTTGTGACGGATCAACTCCGCCTGATAAATCCATGGCCGGACAGCCAGGGATAGTTTGTGAACTAAGAAACTTATTCAGAGCCAGAGGAAAGCCAACCGAAACAAGCACAGCAAGAACCCCGACTGCAATTAAAGGACGTACTGAGTGAACAAAAGGAAGGTTGATGAATATAATTTATAATCAAATTAAACCACAAAGCAAGAGTCAAAAGTAAAAAATTACCGACAGATGGGGAAATTAGCGAGTGACGGAGATGACTTGTCCAAGTTCAGCTGCGGGAGCGGCTACGGTGATTCTGTTGTTGGCAGCACTTCTGACGATGGTGTAGTTAGTATCATAACCTCCGACTACAGCACAATCGGTGACGGCGGCACCATTGTTGGTCAATGGATCAACCGGAAGAGCAGCCATGTAATCATCAACGACGTCGTCGCAGATGTTAGCACCAGTGTCAGAAATATTCTGAACTACGGCAGTGATTCCGGCTGGAAGAGTGCCACGATTGTCAGCGGCAAATTGATCAACGGCGTTTAGAATGGCGTTGACGTCAGAAGCTCTTTTGGTGTTGTTACTCTGGGAGAATTGACGAGCCGGGTTGATGGCGATCAAGACGATGGTCAGAAGGACTGCGAGAATTCCGATGACTACCAAAAGTTCTATCAGTGTAAAACCTTTTTTGTTGGGCATTGGATATACTGTAAAGCTTTTGTTAAACACTTGTCAAGGGGTAGGTTTAGTAATTGTAATGACAAAATCTGACGTAGCTGCGGACTCCTGCCTGAATGAATATTCAGGATAAAGAGATGAAACTATTTTAGTGACAAACTCACCGGCGGATGTGGCAGCTGACGGTTTGGCCACTATTATCACCTTACCGGTTTGGGTGGAAGCATTACCGGTTGTAATTTTAGTGAACCCAGCGCCTTTTAATAAATTGGACAAAGAAGCGGCCTGACCACTAACCCCGGAGGCGTTTAAAACCTGAACAGAATATGAACTAATTAACTCGGCAGACGGGGTGGCCGGAGTCGGAGTAGGAATCGGAGAGGGTGAAATCTTGGGAACCGGAGTCACGGTAACAACTTTCTTAACCGGGGCGGATTTTTTAAACGGAGGACTGTTTAGAGTAATGGCGACCATGACAACGGCGCCACCTATAAATAGCAGTGAAAAAAGTGCCAGCAGTATTTTGTGTTTTTCCAAAAATGCCTGTTCTTTTTGATGCAGGGAGGTTTCATCATTTTGAGTAATGATGCTATCAGCAATTATCTGATCGAGTTTGCGATAGATAAGCCGACAGGATTCGGCTGAGAACTCACCCTGACTGCCTGAGCCAAGGACGAAATCCGGTACTACTGCGGCAATTTTGAATCCCAAATCTTCAAAACTATGACGTAAGGCTTCATAGTGATCCCGGTTGATAACCACCTGTTTAAAACTATTGCCTTTTTTAAATATCTTGGAACTGGTAGCGGAGAAGGGCACGGTGTCGATGAATTCTTCAGCCGTTTCCTGAGTCGGCGGTAAAGGACCGGGGTAATCCTTTTCAAAATATACCGAACTGGCCAAAATCAGTACCAAATTTCCGGGCTTTATTTTTTTCTGTTCAACGAATACCTTAACCCGGGAAAATAATTCCTGAGCGTTGGTGATTTCCAAATCGGACACAAAAGAACTGTCAAATTTACAAAGTATCGGCTCAAGTGAAGTGGAGCTACACAACCTAAGGCCATCCCGGGCAACGTCAACTATCATGGGGGGGGCAGTTTTTTTCATATTGGTTCAGGGATAAATTTCCTGCCAGGAAGTGATGGACATCACTCCGGCAGCGGTGTTGGTTGTCACTTGAACAACACGCTCAAAATCCCCTATTCGGCCCGTGGAAGTAATAGTGGTAACACTACCCGCGGTACCAACCACAATTGTGGCGGTTCCGTTTCCAACTGTCAATGTTTCGCCGACATATGCCGGGTCACGAAGCAGTCTAATAAGGCCGTTTTCGGCTCCGCTTTCGGCAATGGCATAAACATCAATGCCGACTTCCTGACGTGTTGAACCCTGAGAATTTGAGGCGGTAAGACTGACAGAAGCCATGGTGATGGTCATGGCTATCACCATAAAGGCCAAAAGAATGACTACTGTTTGTCCGGATCTCATCTTAAGGTGGCGGTAGCTGTACCATAAGTAACCTGGGGCTCCTGGTCTAATGAAGTTATGCTGCCGGTTAAAGTATAGTTGAATCTGAGTGAGGGTTTGCCGCTGGGGTTACCCAGGCGGGTAACTAAGAAATCTGAAACCTGAGTGCCATATGAACTAACCGCCTGAGTGTTACCGGCTATAGTGAGCTGCAGCTGACCATTTGAGACGGAATAAGTGTAGGTCGACCCGCCGATATTCAAACTTAAAAAGCTGGATGTTTGTCCGGCACCGGCCGGAGTGATGACGTCAGTGGCACGGTGAACGTCGTACACCAGTCGGGCGTCAATAAAACGGTTATCCTGGTCGATAACCGAAACGCTTTGGGTTTCCAACTGAGTTTCTAACACCGAACCAAACAGCCCGCCTAAAACTACCAGGAGAATTGATAGCAAGCCCATGTAGATGAGAAGTTCGACGATGGTGAATCCTTTTTTCATAGCTTAAGGCGAATAATTAACTGAAATATCGGAAAAAATGGGCGTGTAGTTTGAATCGGTGGTATCCAGATAAATCCGATATCTAAAACAGTGAGCCGGATTTTCATAACCGCTTCCGTCATCGCTTAAAGGAACGGAGCCTTCGTTGGAAGTAAAAAATGTACTGCTGGTTCCGTCCGGACCGACAAAAATAAAATTGGCCGAAGCACAACTTCCGGAGACCTGGTCGGCAACGGCCATCTGAAATCTGAGAGTGGTTTGAGGAGGAGTAGTAATGGTGGAATAAAAACGATTGAAAGCAGTCTGATAACCGGTGTCAAAAATGGCTGAATCAAAAATGCCGGTGGCAGAATAGCTGCCGCCCGGTCCGCCTTCAATAATGTTTAACTCAGTTCCGGAATCACCAGTGATAATGTAAGAAAAAGCGTCTCCGTCTTCCTCCAAAACGGTATCGATCCCGTTAATGCCAGCATCAATATTCAGACCGCCGCAACGAACGGGTGTTGATTCGTTACTGACGTTAATCACCTGATACTCTTCCCCTCCTAAGCCTACCAAAATAGCTTTGTTACCGGAAGTTAAAACTATGCCTTTGGGGTTTAAACCGTTGGCTTCGTAACTGCCAATAACGGGCCGGTTGCCTGATTTTGATTCGGTGTCTATTATAAACAACTCGCGCTGGCTTGATGAAACGCCGGTAGCCAGATATGCCCGGGTCCCTGAAGAGTCGATATAAATGTCTGAGCCGGCCTGACCATCTACATCAGCTTGGCCGACGACTACTAAATTTGAGGTATTAGAAATATCGATAATCTGCATTTCCGTAGATGATCCGCTCAAAGAAACAAAAGCGTAGTTGCCGTTTATGGCAACTTTGGTACCGGTACCGGCAAGAGTGACTCCGTCTGTATCCAGAGGCGGACGGGAGCCGCTTTTGGATGAAAGGTCGAAGTTTCTAAGGATGTTGCCTTGAGTCATATAGCCCACCGAACCGGAAACATAGACGCTGCTGGCATTTGCTATCCCATCGGCATCAAAGAATCCGGCCAAGACTGCCGGTTGAACAGAGAGGTCAACAATTGCTATCTCGGCAAAGTTAGTATCGGTGGCCAGGTAAGCGTAGTTGGTTTCTCCAAAGACGTCGTTGGTTTTGTAACCATCAAAGGTTTTGATAATGGAAGGAATTGGAGGATTGGAATTTGTAACCGAAACTTCAGCAAAAGAGACTCCGGAGGCGTTATCCCCTGTACCTGCAAAGACCCGGCCTTCAATAGCTGAAATGGCGTTGGCTACTCCATTTTTAGGAAGGTCCAACGGACTAATTGTCAAGGCCGGTTCACACCAGTTGCCAAATCCTCCCGCCCCCAGGACTACTTCCCCACCGGAAGTGTTAGTAACAGTGGTTCCGGTTTGAACACCCAGATTAAACTCGGCTTCGGTAGTTTCAATGAATTGGAGATTGTCCAAATACCGGGTAAGAAAACTGGTGGAGCTAACTGATGAAGGGAGGGGTTCGGCCCAGGATACGGTTATAGTTATTTGTTTGGTGGAAGGATCATTGTTGCCTCCGGAAGAAACAATAGTTCCTGAAGAATCCCGGTGAACATCGGCTATATCAACCGCGCGGATAAATTGGCCCACTGTTTCGGTTCCAGAAACCAGAGTCCAGGTTCCGGCAGAAACGGCAGGATGATAAGTGCCATTTACGGCAAAAGCGGTCCAGCCATTTTCCCTGACTACTCTAACTGCCTCGACGGTTTCCTGCATTAGGGTTGAAGCCTGGTTTCGCTGCGACTGTTGCACCCGACCCTGGCGAGAGCTAATCAGACCCATGTACACAGCCGGGAGAATGATGGTAGCCAGGCCCATGGCGATAATGATCTCGACTAATGATTGGCCTTTAATTAATTTGGGTAACAACACCATACCTATTTATAGTAATAATACGGGTAACGGCTTCTGACTGATCAGTCAAACTCAAATCGTAGGTATCGGAGACAAATCCGGGAATTTCACCGCTACCCCGGGCAAATACGATCTGAGAACCGGGATAGGTAACGGAGGAAAAACGAAGTGAAGGGTCTAGATTGACGGTGAAATTTGCCGGATCGGCCGGAACATAAGTTGATCCGTTAAAAAGAACGTAGCTGTCTGCTTGAAAATATACTCCATACTGAGTCGGTGTGGGACTTGTCTGGGAGTCGCCGAACATGGCTTTGGTTTGTTGGGACTTGATGTCAGAAAGCAAAACGGCGGCAGTTTCGGAAATGGAGGCCCGGCGCTGAGATGTGATCAGGGAAGGAAAGGAGATGGTCATAAGGGTAGCGACAATTCCCATGACCACGATCAATTCTATGAAAGCAAATCCGCGCATTTAGCGGCCTCCTACTTTACCGATTAGTCCGTAAATTGGCGCCATGATGGAAATCATCATCCCCCCAACAAATACACCGACAACCAGAAGCATGAGCGGTTCAATAATTGCGGTAAGGTTTTTTAGGGAATTGCTGACCTGGTAATCTAAAAATTCGGAAATATCCTGCATTGATTTGTCCAAGGAACCACTTTTTTCTCCGGCTTCGATAAGCTTGGTAACGATAGCCGGCATTTGGCCGTGAGTGCCCCTGAAACCATCCGACATGCGTTTGCCGGCCATGATTAATTCACGGCTTTTTTTGATAATTTTGGCCATCTGAGGACGAATTACCACATCGTGTGACAAGTCCAAAGCCGTGTTAATGGGAAGCCCGGCTGAAAGCAGCAGATACATGCTTCTGGAAAAGCGGGTCAGGTCAATTTCTTTGACTAATTGCGAAATCAAAGGCAAAGAAATCAAAATATTTACAAAGAAGGATTTTTTGGCTTTATAAATTAAATAAAAGGCCAGAAAAATGGCCCCTGATACTCCCAAAACATGCCAGGGCTTATTTACGATCAGGTCAGAGGTGGCAATCATGATCTTGGTGGTCATCGGCAACTCTACCTTGAGGCGCTTGAAGACCTGGGAAATTTTGGGCATGACAAAGATAAGTATCAGGGCCAAAACGGCAATGAAGATAAAGAAAATTACCACCGGGTATATTAAGGCTGAAGTGATCCGGTCTTTAAATTCCATTTCTTTTTGAATGTGTTTTCGCAAATCTTTGAGAGTGGTCTCCAATGTCCCCGCTTCTTCGGAAGCCCGAATCAGGTTGACGGTGACGGCGTCAAAAGTTTGAGGGAATTTAGCGAAAGTGACATATACCCGTTGGCCCTGCATCATGTCAGCTTTTAGAGTCTCCAGGATTTTTCTTTGGTCGCCTTTGGTATCTTCCAAAAGAGATTCGACCACTTCCACAATCGGAATACCGGAGGAAAGCATGGTGGAAAGATTGGTGATTAAACTGATCTTCTCGCTTCCTTTAAGGCTAATATTGGAGTGTTTGGCCATTTAGTAAATTGTCAGGAGATAAATTCCGATTTGGCGACACGCAGGACTTCTTCTATGGTAGTAGTCCCCTGCTTGACCTTGATCAATCCATCCTCCAACATGGTGGCCATACCTTCAGCCATAGCGGCTTTGGCAATTTCGTCCGAGTCGGCTTTTTGAGTAATTAACCTTCTGATGTCTTTGGTTATTTCTAATACTTCAAATAAGCCTACCCGGCCCATGTATCCGGTTTGGTGGCAGGACTTGCAACCCTGACCTTTACTGACTTCGATATCTTTTTCTCCACCAAAAACTGATTTGATTAGATCAGAGGGGAAATTTTTGGCCAGCTCAGCCCGACTTAACGAAACGGTGGTTTTGCATTGGGCACAAATTTCACGAACCAGACGTTGGGCAATGATGACGTTAACAGTAGAGGCGACCAAAAACGGTTCTACACCCATATCAGAAAGACGGGGAATGGCGGTTGCTGCATCGTTGGTGTGAAGAGTGGATAAAACCAAATGGCCGGTTAGAGCGGCGTTAACGGCAATTCCGGCGGTTTCGTTATCGCGGATTTCTCCGACAAAGACGATGTTGGGATCCTGACGCAAAATCGAACGCAGACCGTTGGCAAAAGTGAGATTGGTTTTGACGTTGACCTGAATTTGATTGGCACCTTTGATACGATACTCGACCGGATCTTCAACGGTGGTAATATTTTTTTCGCGGGTATTAAGAATTTTCAGAATTGAGTAAATGGAAGTGGTTTTACCGCTACCGGTAGGACCGGTAGAAAGTAACATGCCGTAGGATTTGGAATACGCGGCCTCAACTTTCTGCAAATCCTTTTCGTTCATACCCAAAGTCTGGAAGTTGTACTGGCGGGATCGGGAAGACAAAAGTCTTAAAACTGATTTTTCTCCCTGAACTACCGGAACTATGGAAACCCGGATGTCCAAATTTTCTTCCTCCAACTCCATGCGCATTTTTCCGTCCTGGGCACTTAAATGTTCATCGGTTCTAAGACCTGATAAGACCTTGATACGGGTAATAATGCGGTCGTGGAGATATTTGGGGGCGGAGATAACGTCCCGCAAAATGCCGTCAATACGAAAGCGCACTAGAGTGGTCGTTTCCTGAGGCTCGATGTGAATATCAGAAGCCCTCTCCTGATACGCAGTATCGATCATGGTATCGACAATTTTGGCAACGGGCGGATCTTCCAGATTACTGGAATGAGTCCAGATATCCTGCTTTAACAAGTCATCGACTGATTTTTGCAGGTCCTTTTCGTAATAACGCAGGGAGTTTTGAATGTCTGAAGCCAGAGCAAAATAAACAGAAATTTTCCCGGCGGTTTTTTTGGTGATGTTGGTGAGAAGATCGGTGTGATCGGGATTGGCCATGGCCACCTTAACACCTTCCATATCCCGTTCAAAAGCAATTATTTTGTGTTTTCTGGCAAAGCGTTCCGGAATGATGTTCAATACCTCGGCCGGAATTGCCATCTTGGAGAGAGAAACGAAGGGAACTTTATATTGACCGGCGATCAAACTGCCCAGTTTGTCTTCGGCGATGATGGCTTTTTGAACCAAAGCCCGATCCAGGGTCATTTCGGAGTTAATGGCAAAACGTTCAGTTTCAGCCAGAGTAACCTCATCTACCAGTTTGGCACCAAGAAGAAGACCTTTAAGCTGGTCGTCGGGCAGGGACATACAACTATATTATGATCATAGAATCCAAATTACAAATCACAATTTGTAAATAGCTTTGCAAATCCAAATTAGGAATTTTACTGACCGACTTTTACGAGGCGAGCGGTGTAGATGATCTGGCGGACGGTGCCGTCTTCAGTTTCAAATGAATTGGTACCTGTAGTTCTGGCATAATCTTGTAAGTAGTCTGAAAGTTCCTGGTTTCTTTCTTTGATCTGGGCTCTTAACTCCAGGATTTTATTGGAAAGATCGGCGGCCTGCGGCATTTTAAGAATTTGTTTTTTGGTGTTGCCCCTGATTTTACTGGCCTCTTTGACGGCTTTGTCGTGGGCCTGATAAGTGGGGTCGTTTTGAAAAATGTCGTCCAGCATTTCCTTTAATTTTCCGGCTTCAATTTTCAGTTTTTCCACCTGGGACATGGTGGAGTTGATCATGCCGGTCAAATCTATGGTTGAAGTAGGGTCAGCGGGAACCGGAGTCGTCGTAGTTTGTGTTTCTTCCAACATGTTTGGATACTCTAGTAGGTTACCGGCAATTTTACAAGTAGTTAGTGTCTGTCATTTAAACCCCTTCTATACGACAGGCGAAGCTTGACTGGTGGTTTCTTTAATAAGATTATGTCCCAGATTAACCGTCTTTACGGCAAGGGATTCAGGCTTTGGGACATTATACGGGGAAAATCACTTTCTGGCAAAGACTACGGCGTTTGGTAAGCCCCGGCCCGGGCCGTAAATGTACCGGCCGTTATTGATGACGGCAATTGAGCCTCCGGTATCCAGGTTGAGGGCGCCGGTTGCTCCCAGACTCTTAAAAACGTGGGCAAACTCGAGCATGTTTACGTTTTGGGCAACTACCACCATGACGGTTTGAGCATTGCGGACTCCAATACCAACTTTAGTACCCTTGGCTTTTTGTTTATCGGAAAGACCGGATTGGCTGTCGTCGATTTGAACGTTTCCCCCATCAACTAAACCGGGATAATTGACGATGCCGGCAGTAAGACCGCCGGAAAAACTGTTGGCGTTATGTTTGTAATGGGCTCCTGAGCCGTCAGTGTAGACAATGGCCCGCCTTTCTCCCCAAAAAAGTTTGTCCTGATTTATCCAGTGATTAAGCCGGGTGTTGTAGACGGGAAAATCGTAGGAATTGGTTTTACTGGCGCAATCAGGATAAGTGGCCGGGCAGAAATAGGTTCCGTTGACCCCGGCAAAGCCACCGTTACGATTGACGTAATCAAGCAGGGATAAAACATTACAACCGGTCGCACAGTTGCCGTCATTTCCGGTATCGGTAACCATTTTGGCAGAGCCTAAATCCACGGTTAACACAGTAGTTGAGAAGCTGCCTTTGGCTGTAGCTATTGTGCCACGAACCAGACCAACTCCGGGCGGACCGGAGATTGGAGGAGGTGTTGGTTTGGCCGTTGGCCTGGGAGTGGCAGTAGGACCCGGAGTGGGAGTTGGAGTAGGTGTGGGAGTTGGAGTAGGGGTAGGTGTAGGAAGCGGTGTTGGAGTTGCGGTTGGCACCGGAGTCGGAGTGGGAATGGGAGAAAAAGATACCCGCGATAAATTGACGTTAAACAGGGATAAAACAAGCGAAAAGCCGACAATGGCAAGAACTACGGCAAGAGAGGGCTTGAGCAGGATGGGCATGATTATTTCTTTAAATTAGTATACAGGTTTACGAAGAAAATTTGGCCAGAGCCTGCACGAATTTTTCCAAATCCTTAAAGGTGTGGGCCGCACTGAGCTGAACTCTAATTTCGTCTCTGCCTTTGGGAACTACCGGATATGTAATGCTGGTGGTTAAAAATCCCTGCTGAAACAGATGATCCTGAAGTGCTTTGGCTTTGGCGGGATCAGCCAGCAGCAAGGGTTGGATGGCGTGCTTTGAGTCAGCGGCCAGAGCAATTGAAGTTTGAGAAAGAAGTTTTTTAAAGTGCGAAATATTTTCACGCAAGTTTTCAAGGAGTTTTTTACCCTCAACTGAGTCTAATATGTGTACAGATTCCAATGCGGCAGCTGCGGCTCCGGGAGAAATGGGATTGGAATAAATGTAAGTGGCGGCAGACTCACGCAGATAATCAATGACACTTTGACTGGCGGTTACATATCCGCCATCAACACCAAAGGCCTTACCCAATGTTCCTACCAACACATCAGATTTAGTTCCACACAACTGTTCGACTCCCCTGCCGGTATCTCCTAAAACGCCTATGCCATGGCAATCGTCGACAAACATAAGTACTCCTTGGGGAAATTTTGAATCGTAAGCGTCAATAAGCGAACGCAACTTTTCCAGGTTCTGATACTCTCCCAGCATGCTAAAGACACCGTCGGTAACTACGAGTACCCGAGTAAATTTGCCTTTGCTTTCTTTAAAAATTTGTTCCAGTTGAGATAAATCAAAATGGTGAAAAACCCGTCTTTGGGTATCGGGAAAATTGGCTACCCGAATGCCTTCGACAATACTCCGGTGATTAAGCTCGTCAGAAACAACCAGGGTATTGGCATCTAGAAGTGAATCCTTGCTTTGGCCTTTAATCAAACTGCTGATTACAGCCAGGTTGGCCGCAAAAGCACTACTGAAAATCATGGCGTCGTCGCGGCCATGGAACTGGGCCAGGGCCATTTCCAAATCCCGATGAATTTGCAGGCTGCCGGAGATAAAGCGAACGGCCCCGGGGCCGACGCCGAATTTTTCGGAAGCCCTACTTTCAGCCTGTTTAAGTTTGGGGTGGTGACGCAGGCCTAAATAGTCGTTTGAGTTAAAAACAGAATATGATTTTGAACCGATAATGGCCTGGGGAGGAACATCGGAAGTAAATCCGGAGATGACTTTTTCCGACCTTTTGGAAACAGATAAATCATCCAGACGGCGGACTTCTGACTTTAATATTTGGAAATAATCTGCTCTAGACATGAGGTGACTTGAGAAATTTAAGCATGACGGTTACAAAGCGAGAGAAATTATACTCCGGGGACCAATTCCAATCTCGACGGGCTACCGAATCATCAATGGAATGAGGCCAGGAGTCAGCAATCGGTTGGTGAAAGTCCGGAGAGTAGGTAACCGAAAAAGGCAAATGGCGGGAAATTTCGGCATGCAGCCTTTCGGGAGTAAAACTAAAAGCGGAAAGATTGTATGAAGTCCAAACGGTTAGTTTTTCGGCAGGAGCGGCCATTAAATCCAAGGTGGCTTTGATGGCGTCGTCCATGTACATCATGGGCAATTGGGTGTCTTTTGACAGAAAACAAACATAGGCTTCATTTTTTACGGCTTTAAAAAACATGTAATTGGCATAATCTGTTGTTCCTCCTCCGGGTTCTGTTTTCCAGCTGATAATTCCCGGGTAACGCAGGCTTCTTATGTCAACGCCGTACTTCTGATGGTAATACTGGCAGAGCAATTCGCCGGCGACTTTGGTTACTCCATACATGGTAGTCGGCTGCATAATGGTGTCCTGGGGAGTCTGATCTTTGGGGGTGTTGGGACCGAAAGCGGCAATGGAGCTGGGCCAGAAGACTTTAAGATGATATTTAACGGCTAAATCCAAAACCGTTTTCAGACTGCCGATATTTACCTGCCAGGCTTTTTGGGGATCTTTCTCCCCGGTGGCTGAAAGCAGTGAAACTAAATGGTAGATGGTGGTAATCGAGTGCTTATGAATACAATTTTCCAGCTTCTCTGGGTCGGTAACATCAAGCAGGGCAAATTCGTTAGGATACCCAGCCGGAGGAGTCTGGATGTCAGAAGATAAAACCGCATCCGGGGAAAATTTCTGATTTAAGGCAGTAACCAACTCGGATCCGATTTGTCCCAGACTTCCGGTAACTAAAATGTTTGATTTGGCCATGAAGGGATAAGTGATGTATATTGTAAGCTGTGAGCGGATTATCGCAAATAGTCAAGATAAAAAACAACCCGATTAATAGAAGCTGGATGATCCCGGTTGTGCTAATTTTTGTATCAGTAATCGTTCTGGCGGGAGGAATGTTGGGATTAAGAATGAGAAATGATGATAAGAGATTAGGAGCAGCGACAACAAAGGAGGTGAATTACAAATGAAGGGATTTGTAGGAAATATTGAGGAAATAACTCTTTTAAACGAGTACTTCCGTGAAGTACTGTTTACCGGAGCGCATTGTCAGTTGGTGGTGATGAGTCTTAAGCCGCTGGAAGAAATCGGGATGGAGGTCCATCCTGATAACGATCAGTTTTTCCGATTTGAAAAAGGTGAAGGCAAAGTCATTATTGACGGTGAAGAACACAAAGTCGGAAACGGAACTGCGTTGGTAATACCAGCCGGAGCAAATCACAACATTATTAATGTATCTGCCTCAGAGGAATTAAAAATGTATACGATTTATGCACCGGCACACCATCCGGACGGGACAGTGCATCCGACTAAGAAAGATGCGCTGGAGTCTGAGGAGTCTGAACACTAGTGCTGGAGGGACTAGAAAGTGAACGATCAATCCTGTGACCAATCAGGTCGGCCAGGGTTTTGAGTACCTGAAAGAGAGTGATGGGAATAATCGAAGTAAAATTTTGAGCCATGCCAATAACTAAGTGCATGGGGATGATTCTCACGTAAGGGGCGAACATGACCGTTCCGATGTTTTTTCTGACCAGTTTGTCACGGTCTCTATTTAAGATATACGAGTAAGTGTGATTGAAGAGAAATACAATTTGTAAGGGAACTGCTCCAAGAAGATCCGGTGGTTTAATCAAAATAAAAAATAAATAAACCAAATGGAAAAAACCGTAATGCAAAAGAAAAAAATAAGCGGTAAAAACCTTGGTTGAGTGAGTAGGTTCTGTCGGCTGACCATTTATTTTGAAGCCCTCGGTTGAGAAATTTTCCAGATCAAGAATTTTTAAAAATTGAAAAAAACCAATAATCACACTCTGGCCCCAGTATAAAAACATTAAGTCGGCCATAGACCAGCGAAAAATAACTGCGGAAGCAATGGCGATTAAGTTTGAGACAAGAAGCAATCGAAATGAAAGATCAGCAAACATAGTTATTCCAGTGACTTTTCCATAAGGATTTCGTCAAAGTACTTGTCCCCCACCCTGATTTCATTTTTGTAACAGCCAACCTGGACAAAACCAAGCGACTTATACAAACCAAAAGCCTGAGACTGACTTGAAGTGACTCCCAGTCTTATTTTTTTAAACTGTGAGCGGGACGAAGCCTCGGCAATAATTGTTTGTAACAATTCTTTGCCAATTTTTTGACCTCGATATTTCGGTGAAACATATACCCCCCAGGCTTCGGCAATGTGACTTATTTTGGGATTGGATTTGGTGTAGATACTGGCCATACCAACGGGGGTTTTACCCATAAAAGCCACAAAAGTTTTGTCGGCGGTATCCAGCCTGTCAAACCAATACGAATCAGGCTGATCTACTAAGCTTTCCGGACTAGCGGAAAAAGCAGAAGGAGAATCGGCCAGTGACTCCAATCGAAGCTTTTTAAAAATCGGCCATTCGTCCGGAGTCAAAGCGCGGATGATGAGGTTTGGCGTCATGATGGTTCAGTTTCGGTTGAGGTAATTTCCGGCAAGGACAAAGTGTGGATTTCCGGCAAGGCGTTACCCATTACTCCCTGCAATTCCCCGTACATCCGGGAGATGTTTAATGACACCCGTTTAATCTGA